>OLNJ01000904.1_pt1 | contig 19728 bp, 18 predicted proteins | sample 1672191 | NCBI WGS metagenome assembly OLNJ01 (sample SAMEA3136657, study PRJEB25190) | human gut metagenome | biome: human gut; feature: human-associated habitat; material: faeces | place: Austria | collected 2013 | reverse complement strand
ATTATTAATTGAACTATAACAACTTTCATGAACAAAGTAAGCTATACACTTTACTTATATAGCTTACTCTCGCTATTAAAACTATCTTTTCTTAAAGATAGTCTCTCCTTCTTTTATAGTTTCTACAACTTGTATATCCTTAATTTTCATTGGATCAACTTTTAAGATATTCTTATCTAATATAACTAAGTCTGCTAGCTTTCCTTCCTTTAATGTCCCTTTAATATCTTCTTCAAAATATTGATATGCTGCATTCTTAGTTACAGCTTTTAAAGCATCTAATGGACTTATTCTCTCATCATTACCTAATAAAACTCCATTTTTAGTTATTCTATTAACTGCACACCATATAGTTTCTAACATATTCGGCTCTATAACTGGTGAGTCCTGATGGAATGTATAAATTATTCCCTTATCTTGAGCTGATTTAGCTAAGCTTATTCTGCTCGCTCTTTCCATACCATAATTCTTAATATGAATATCTCCCCAATGATATACGTGAGCAACAAAAAATGATGGTATCATTCCAAGTTTTTTTACATTATCTAATTGATCTCTATCTAATAATTGTGCATGAACTATAACAGGTCTTATATCATTTGATGATTGAGTTTCTTGCTTTGCTAGTTCAAATTGATCTATGTATTGTTGGCATGCAGCATCACCATTACAGTGAACTAAAATCTGCATATTATCTTTTAATGCTAATTCTAAATATTGCTTTAATTCTTCATCTTTTTTTGTTCCATAAGCATAATAGTCTTTTTCTTCTCCTAAATATGTAGTTCTCATCCAAGCTGTACGTCCTTGTGGTGAACCATCTAAGAAAGTTTTGTATCCACCCATCTTTATGTGATTATCATATTTATTCAAGCAACTAGCAAACTTTTCTTTTAATGCACTAGCATTAGATATGTCTAAGAATCCTATTAAGTCTACTTTAAGCATCTTTGATTGTATTAAAAATTGATAAATAGGAGCTAGCTGTTCTACTACAAACCCTTCTTGAACAGTTGTTATTCCATTACTTGCATATGAATTCTGAGCCTTCATTAAATTACCGAAAAACTCTTCATTAGACATCATAGGAAGCTTTTGAATATATTCCATAAAAGCAGCTTCTTCTATATATCCTGTAGGTTCTCCATCCTTCTTGCCAATTACTCCACCCTCTGGATTTGGAGTATCATTAGTAATTCTTAATTCATTTAAAGCCATAGTATTTAAAACTCCCATATGACCTGATTTATGCTTTACTATAATTGGATTATCTGGTGCTGCTTTATCTAATAATCTTCTAGTTGGATGCTCTTTCTCTACTAAAAAGTTTTGGTCATATCCATCACCTTGAATCCACTTACCTGCAGGTATATTATTTTTTTCAATAAACTTTTTTATAGCTGCTGCAACTTCTGCAAAACTTGTAGTTTCTTTAAGGTCTACTTGCGAAAAAGAGCTTGCATATCCAGAAAAGTGGCTATGTGGGTCTATAAATGATGGCATTAAAGTTTTTCCCTGTAAATCTATTAGTTCTACCTCTTTACTTGCTTCCTTAATTAAATCATCTTTTTTTCCTAATTTATATATCTTACTATCCTTAACTAGAATAGCTTCAACATATAAATCATCTTCAAGAGTCAATATGTCACCATTGAAATATAACTTTTCATTATTTATCATCTTAAATCCTCCTTAGTAAAATATACCTATATGTATTTTTACTTTCTCTTTTTAATATCTTCCCCTTAAATTCCTAATATAACTTAAATAACTTACCTACTTGAATTATACTACTTTTGGTAAGAACAAATTGTAATTAATCTATTAATTTATACTTATAAAAACAAGAACACTTCTTTACAAAAAGTGTTTCTTAATAATAGTATTCTTTTTAAAACTTTCCATTCTTTTTCAATTCCTTGTAATATTTACATCTACTTTGCAGCCTACATTCTCCACATTTTGGGTTTCTAGCAATACAACATCTTCTTCCATGAAATATTAGAAGGTGATGTGCAAGACTCCATTCCTTTTTAGGTAATTCTTTTTGTAGTTGCTTTTCAACCTCTAAAACATTATCCGAGTCTGCTAATCCTAAACGATTTGAAACTCTAAATACATGTGTATCTACAGCTATTGAAGGAACTCCAAAAGCATTTGATAAAACTACATTTGCAGTTTTACGCCCTGCACCTGCTAAAGTCACTATCTCTTCCATAGTTTTAGGAACTTCACCATTAAAATTATTTTTAAGTTGATTACACATTATCATTATATTTTTAGCCTTGCTTCTATAAAGTCCTATTTGTTTTATTCTTTCTTCAAGTTCATCTATAGATAATGTTAAAAAAGCATCTAAATCTGGGTAATCTCTAAATAAAGTTTCAGTGACTTCATTAACCTTTTTATCTGTAGTTTGGGCTGAAAGTATAGTTGCTACTAATAGTTGAAATGGTGAATTATGCTCTAATTCACATTTGGCATCTGGGTATAATTCTTTTAATATATCTAAAATTGCTTTAGTTCTTTGCTTCATAATAATCACCTTTCTAATAACTTAAAAGTTAAAAATAATAATTTTATCTTTCCTAATTGTTAATTCTTTTAATCTCATCAATGCAATTATTTATCATTAGAGAATCTCCTTTATATTTTTCAATGTCTTCTCCTTCATTATGTAACCTAATTATTGCATTTCTTCTTATGACGTTTTTACCTCTCCATCCACAAGAGGTTTTAGATATTTTTTCTTTAAACTCTTTATTGTTTAAATCAGCATAATATTTTATATCAGCTGTATTCATAAAGTCTAATGACTTAAATTCTTCTAAATTAGAAAAGCTAATTTCTTTATTATAAGGACAAGTATTTTGACAAATATCACAACCAAAAATTCTATTCTTGATAAGCTTATAATCTATCTTAGAAAGTTCCTTTTTTTGAGTTATGTATGATGAACATATATTAGGATTTTTTCTTCCTGTCATAATTGCTTTTGTTGGACAATTATCTATACAAACTTTACATTCATTACAACCATTATACTTTTGAATATCCTCAAAAGTTCCTGCATCTCTACAACAAATTTCTAAATCTGTTATTATCTCACCTAAAAAAACATATGAACCATACTTTTTAGTTATAATCATATTATTCTTTCCTATTATACCAAGTCCAGCTAAAAATCCTATATATCTTTCTGGAAGTGAATTGCTATCTACTAAAGGAATAGCTTTTCCTCCTAATTCATTTATATATGTACATATTTTATCTAAGTAGCTTTTAACTACTCTATGATAATCATATCCCTTTGTATAAACAGAAAATCCATTATCAACATCCTCTTTTCCCATATAATATGGGAAAGCTATAGAAATAATAGTTTTCCCATCTTCCATATATACATTAGGATTAATCCTTTTTTCTATATCATTTTCTTCAAATTCATTTTCTAGACCTTTTTCTTTTCTGTCTAAATAAAACTCACGTAACTCTTCAAAAACTCTGCACTTTACAAAACCAATAGTATCTAAACCTATCGAATTACAATACTTAACTATTTTTTCTTTAATCATTCTTAAATCACCATATCATTATAGATATTTTTTTTACTTTCATTATTTTTTTCTGTTTCTATCTCCGGGTTGCTTTTAACAACTCTAACTAAATTTTTTGCTGCTTTTCCTACTGCTGTAACTCCAGTTGGAACATCTTTTAAAACTACAGCATTAGCTCCAATCTTAGCTCCATCCCCTACTGTAATTGGACCTAAGACTTTAGCTCCACATCCTATCACAACATCATTTCCTATAGTTGGATGCCTCTTACCTTTATCTTTTCCTGTTCCCCCTAAAGTTACTCCATGATATATAGTAACATTATCACCTATCTCAGTAGTTTCTCCTATTACTACACCCATTCCATGATCTATAAACAACCCTCTACCAATTTTAGCACCTGGATGTATCTCTATGCCAGTAAAAAATCTTGCTAATTGTGATATAAGTCTTGCCATAAAGAAAAACTTTTTAGAGTATAAAAAATGAGCTATTCTATATGAAATTAGTGCATGAACACACGGATATAACAAAAATACTTCAATCTTACTTCTAGCCGCAGGATCCTTTTCCATTATATTATTCAAATCATGACTCAAATTCTTAAACAATCTAATACCCCTCCTTTGGTATGAGCTACTCTCGAAATATAAATATCACTTTGCCAGAGAAATACGCCTCTAGCATATATGTTTCTCATTTATTCAATGAGACATTTTTCCATAATACAAAAACATATTTCTCTTTTACTTAGTCAAACATTTATTCCTGCTTTTAGCATATATTTCTCTTAAGCAAAGCCGAACATTTCTCCTAATTACTCTGTATTTTACTCATAAATTCCCATAGATATATATTTTTCTCCTCCATCTGGAGCTATAGCTAGTACTTTTTTGCCTTTTCCTAATTTCTTAGCTACTTGTAATGCTGCAAAAAGTGCCGCTCCTGATGATATCCCTATTAGTATTCCTTCTTTCCTAGCAAATTCAACTGCTGTATTTATCGCATCTTGGTCTGAAACTGGTATTATTTCATCAACATATTCTCCTTTGTAAATTGAAGGAATGAATCCTGCACCTATTCCTTGAATTTTATGAGCTCCTGGTCCTTTTCCTGCCAGTACTTGTGATTTTTCTGGCTCTACAGCTACAACCTTTAATGTTTTTATATTTTCTTTTAATTTTTTAGCTACTCCAGTAATAGTACCTCCTGTCCCAACTCCTGCTACAAAAGCATCTAAATCTTTAATATCTTCTAATATTTCATCTGCTGTAGTTTCATAATGTTTATTTGGATTCGCTATATTTTCAAATTGTTGTGGCATGAAATATCCATAGTTATCTACCAACTCAGTAGCTTTTGCTATAGCCCCTTTCATCCCCTTTGCTCCTTCAGTTAAAATTAGTTCTGCTCCATAAGCCTTGATTAAATCTCTTCTTTCTTTACTCATAGTTTCAGGCATAACTATAATTACTTTATATCCTTTTACTCGTCCTATCATAGCAATTGCAATACCTGTATTTCCACTTGTAGGTTCTATTATTGTAGATCCTTCTTTTAATATTCCTAACTCTTCTGCTTTTTCAATCATCCCTAAAGCAGCTCTATCTTTAACACTACCACCTGGATTAAACTTTTCTAACTTAACATATACATCAGCACTATTTTCTCCTACCATATTGTTTAGCTTTAAAATTGGTGTTTTTCCTATTAAATCTAGCATTGAATTATAAATCATAATTATTCCCCTTTCTCTACACATATCTTTTATATATATTTAAAATTAATTTCTTTTATTATATAATAATAATTTTCCTAGGAATTTTTATAAAAAAAATACGCCTCTATAACTTAGAGACGATAAAATATCCGTGGTTCCACTCTACTTGGATTATATAAAAATAATCCCACTCAATAAAGGTACAATCATACCTCTTCACTATAACGGGTGAACCCGTAACACCGTACTATTATTTCAGGCTTAAACTCCAAAGGGCACTTCGTTATAAATTACTGGCAAAAAGTTCTCAGCATCCTTTTCTCTCTGTAACCTTCCTTTATACTACTTTCCTTTTTCACAGTTTCAATTCTTACTATTTAACTCTGTTTTATATTTTTATTATATGCTTTTCTCAAATTTTGTAAACACTTTTTTAAAATTTATTTTTCTTTTTCCACATTGGGTATAAAAACTCATCTATTAAGTCATGAGTATTTACTGATCCAATTAAGACATCATTGTCATCAACTACAGGGATAGATAATAGGTCATATTTTGATACTATTTCTATAGCTTCATTTATATCAACAAAATGTCTTATAACATTAGTGTTTTCATTCATAGCTTCTCTAGCCTTTGTCTCAGGAGTATTCATTATCAAATCCTTAAGTGTTAATATTCCTAACACTCTTTCATCTTCATCTGTTATAAATATTGAGTTTAACTGCTCATCTTCTGGTTCAGTCTCTCTAAGAATTTCAATAATTTCACCTATTGTTATATCTATATTGAAAGAAATAAATTCTTTACTCATTATACTACCTACAGTTTCATCATCATACTGTAAAAGTTCTTTAACTTCATTAGCATCTTCAGCTTCCAAATTTATAAGAATCTTTTCTCTCTCATCATCATCTAGTTCATCTAAGAAATCTGCTATCTCATCATTAGGCATATTTTCTAATAATTCTGCAGCCTTAGCTTCACTTATATCTTTAATTATAGCACCTTTATATTCAGGATCTATTTCTTCTAAGGCATCCGCTGCTAAATCTTCATCTATGAATTCAAAAATTTTCTTTCTTGAATTTGAATCTAAGTCCTCTAATATATCTGCTAAATCTGCTGGATGTAATGTTGATAGTTTTTTATATGGTATAGCAATTTGTAAATTATTATTTACCATTTCTAAAGATTCAACATCATCCCACATAAGAACCTTATCTTCAAAATCCTTATGAAGTGTTTTATATATTAACTTTCCAACGTTTAAAAGTCCAAATCTTCTTGCTCTAGCCATTGGCCCAGTCTCTACCGCTATTACTCTATATTCACCAGCTATCTCAGCAATTCTTAAATCATCAACTCTTACAACTTGCTTTCCATTTATATCTACAATTTTTTTATCTAAAAGATGCTCTGATAAAAGATAAGAGTATCTTCTCGGCAGTATCTCTTTGCTCCCTCTAGTCATTATCTTTACTTTATTATCATTTTGTAAAAAGATTACACTTCTAAATTCATAATGAAATGTTGACCTATCTCTTTTCACTTTATATCCTATAACTCTTGGATACCCTTCATCTGTAGTTACATAAATATCCTTTAATGTACCTAATACCTCATCAAATTCGTCATATATCTTCTTGTCTAAAATGCTACTAAATAGTAGTACTGATAATTTTTTCATAAAGTTTCCTCCTATATTTAGAGAGAATAACTTTATTCAAATAATTTAAAACTTAAAGTAATTCCCTCTATACTATTATTTGATTTTTCTAACTTAATACTCTGAGGGACACCCTCCATCTTAAATTCACCACCTGTAAATTTTCTAAATAAATCTCTAGCAACTTAGCTAGTAGTATTTTAACAATATGTGTATATAATCTGATTCTGAATTAGCCTCAAATTTTTTATATACTAAACAATAAAGTTTTTATTAGCACATTTGCATATTAAGTGCTATTCTAAATGCAATTAAAAATGCCCATTAGCTGGGCATTTCATATACTAATATTATATTATAGAAACCTTGAAAGGCAACAAATTTTGATTTATATTTGAAATATTTATATTACCTATTTAATTTATTATATTATTTTTTATATCTATTCTAAAAAAGAGATATCGTGATAATTTTTTATTACGATACCTCTTTTTCATTATTTAAAATATACTATATTATTTAAAAGTTCTTAACGCTTTATAGTTAACTAATAAAATTAATATATCTCCTATAAACGGATAAGGAAATACCTTTATTCCACCTAGGAAAATAATGAATTCAGCTATAGTAATCATAAGACTTATTGTAAGTAGTTTCATTCCCCATTTATTACAATACGGCTTGTCTACACATAGCAGTGCTACTATTGCAATAGATGCAATTATAATTAAATAAATAAGATTTGGTGTTAAACTATTTTTGAAAGTTATTATAAATCCAAATGAATTATTAATATTTATGTTTACCTTGTACAAATATAATTCGCCTATATATAGTAATAATAAAATAGCCATAAATATAAAATTATAATCAAATGTTGTACCTTCATTTCTTAAAAATATATATGCTGTACCTAATGCTACTAACGGTATAGCAGGATAATTAAGTAAGATAAAACCTCTTAAAAAATATACTATTGTCTGTGATTCTATTAATGTCCCTATTAAAACTGCTATATATCTCATAAATAATAATGCAAATGTAATACAGAAAAATGTTTTCACTTTTTTAGGACATTTATTTTTATTTATTATTAGTAAATATAAAATAAAAATAATTATAAATATCAGAGTTAAAAGGTAAGCAAAATTTAACATAATATGTTCCTTTCATAGTGCTGTTATTTATAATTATTATTTTATTTTGTAAATTATTCTTTATTAATCTATTTTACACCTAAAATTTTCAGTCCACCTTTTATACACTTAATATCTAATGGGAAATCTGGACCTTTTTCTCCATCAATATCTGTAACTATATCCTCATAACATTCAATATGAATTTCCTTAGATTTGAAATATATTACATTTTCTGAGTCTAAGTGCTCCCCTTTTAATACCTTTATAAATAGAGGTATTAATTCCATTATAGGTATTGCCTTAAATATTATCACATCTAACAATCCATCTTTAGCATCAGACTTTGTAGCAAGCTTAAAGTTACCTGCTGTTTGGCCATTAAATACTAATAAGAAATACATCTCACCTTCAAAGTTAACATTCTCTGAGTTTATCTTAACCTTTAGCTTTCTGAAGTTTGGTAACTCCTCTAAGCCTTTTAGGTAATATGCTAATTTACCTATAGTATTTTTTATATTTACATCTGTTTTTTGTGATACATCTGTAAAAAGCCCTGTGCTTGCTACATTAACAAAGTATTTATCATTTATACTTCCTAAGTCTACTGTAGTTATATGTGAATTTATAATCCTATTACATGCTTCTTCTATATCTGAAGGTATACCTAAGAACTTAGCGAAATCATTTGCTGTTCCTACTGGTAAAATTGCTATAGGTATTGATATACCTTGCTTTGCCATCGCATTAACAACTGAATCAACTGTTCCATCTCCACCAGCTACTAAAACATATTTATAATCAAAATCTTTTACATCCTTAAAAGCCTCAGAAACATCTTCGTCTCTACTTATTCTATACGGAACTATAGTATATCCAGCATCTTGATGAATACTTATAACCTTATCTACCTTAGAAAGAATTAAATTTTCACCTGAGTAAGGATTGTAAATAAACTTTACATATCTCACAGCTCTACCTCCCTAGTATCTTTACTAAAATATTACATATATTAAATTATAACATACTTAACTTTTATAAATCATTATATTACTAATAATATTTTGTAAATAATCTTTATATAAATATAGCTTTTCTATATGATTACAAATTATAGTATTATATTTTATTAGGTATTATGTTATAATTATATATCATTAATTTGGAATTATTTTGGGAGTGATTATATGAAAAGATCTTATATTCCTAATGCTTTTACTTTTATTAATTTATCTTTAGGCATATGTTCAATTTTATCCACAATAGACGGTAATTACGCATTAGCAAGCATTTTTATACTTTTAGCAGGATTAATAGACAGATATGATGGGAGAATTGCGAGATTTCTTAATGCAAGTAGTGAGCTTGGAAAGGAATTAGATTCTTTAGCTGACTTAGTTTCATTCGGTGTAGCACCATCAATTCTATCTTTTTTATTATTTAATTTTAAAGGTGTAGGACCTACAAGCCTAATTGGATTTATAGTACTACTAACGTTTCCAATATGTGGTGCTTTTAGACTAGCTAGGTATAATGTATCTACCTTTGATGGTGTATTTGCAGGAGTGCCAATAACTATTGCTGGATGCTTTATGGCTTTATTTATTTTACTTACTATAAACGTAAATATGTCTGCAGTTATACCAATGCTTCTTATGATTGTATTTTCTTATTTAATGGTTAGTAATTTTAAATTAAAAAAATTCTAATTATAAAAAGCTGTGCATATGCACAGCTTTTTATAATTAATAATCTAAACATAAATCACTATAAAACTTAAAGTATTAATTATTTCTATTAACCATTAATTCTTATCTTTTTTAGGCTCTTCTTTAGGTCTAGGTCCATAGTTACCTCCAGGTGAGCTGTTAAATCCTCCTGAACTAGTAACTCCTGGTGAGTTTGAAAATTGTAAATCACTATCCACCTCAGTTAAAATAAGGTCAGTATTACCATTTTTCAGTATATAATCATTCATAACTGCTACATACTTATAGTACGATTCCCCACACTCTTCAAGCAAATCTATCAAATGATCAATTTCATCTCCTAGTTTATCTGCTCTATTAACAGCTTCTTTGACATATTTTGTCCTTGCTTCTGGTATATTATTCAATTCAAAAGCACCTCCAATTAAAAGTCTATAGGAGTCTGTTAATGTTTTTAATAAACTAGCTAAATTACTTAAATTTATATAATACTCGTGTATTAATTTGTTATATCCCATTAGCTACCTCCTACACAAAAAAGTAACATATAGTTATGATTACATATACCGCTATTAATACTATTCCTTCAAACCAATTAGTACTACCATCAACGAAGACTATATATGACATAAAAATAGCTAGTCCTGCTATTATTATATTTAGTACTGAAAAAACTAAGGCCATTTGTATTCCTAGTAAAAAAGCTGTTAATACTAGAATTGGAGTTGCAAATAATGCTATTTGTATTCCTGAACCTATAGCTATCTCCAAACTTAAATTTACTTTATTTCTTACAGCACACATAATAGCTGAAATATTCTCTCCTATATTACCCAAAACAGGAATTAATATTATCCCCATAAATCCTTCGGATATATTAAAATTCTCTATAATAATATTAGCATCATTTATTACCTTTTCTGACAAAAAGTATATAGCCAAACTTATAACAAATATTTTTATTAGTAAGATAACTAACTCTATCTTATCTGATTTCTTCTCCTCTATTTTTTCAGTTTTGTCATCTCCTAATATTAAATTACTATGTGTATATAATGAATATATTAACCCTAATAAATATACACATATTAAAATTATTGATACTACAGCACTTATTTTTATTACTGTTTCAGATGGTATACTTGAATAATTATTTATGCAAGCCATTACTACCATAGATGACATAGCTAATAACAACATACTAAAGTTTGTTTTAGCATTATTCTTATTAAAAGTTTGTTGCTTATATTTTAATCCACCTAATAATATTGAAACTCCAAGTACTAAGAGCATATTATTAACTATACATCCTATCATAGCAGCTTGTACCATAGAAATAAGCCCTAATCTCAATGACCATATTCCCATTATTATTTCAGGTAAATTACCTAAAGTAGCTGTTAATAATCCTCCTTTTTTTTCTCCTATATATTCTGAAATACTAGAAGTGAATTCCCCAAGCATAAAGGCAAGGGGAATCATTGCAATTGAATGTATTACTAATCCTAATACTATATTAGTTGTATTAATAAAGAAGCACCCTAATGAAATTATAAATAGAATTATGCTATCTCTTGTTTTCCTATCTCTTAAAGCCTCTAGCATACTCATCATCTATATCACTATATACACTTCTACTATTTGATCCTTTATAATTTTCTTTTGTTTCTCCTTTATTTATATATTTATCTTTATTATTTGTAGCACTATTTATATACTCATCATCTATAGAGTTGTACATAGTTGCCTCCACATAAGTAGCTTCTTTCTCCTGTAATGCCTTATAATATTCTTCATCAACTTCTTGTCCATTTGTTTCTTTACTACCAGGCTTTATATAAGTGGCCTCTTTATTTTGTAATGCTTTATAATACTCCTGATTAACTTTCTCTTCACCAGTACTCTCTCGATTCATTTCTGTTGTGCGTTTATCTAACAACCCTAAATTTTCCTTATAATCATACATAACAGGAACAAAAAAGTCCCTAGGCATTGATATATACATAACTTTTCCTCCTATGCATCTTTAATTTCACAGCATGGTTTAAAATATGCCCTTGGATATTTGCAAAGTGGACAAATTAACGGAGCTTCAGTACCTTCATGTATATATCCACAATTCATACAACACCACTTAGATTCTTTTGCTCCACTAAACATTGTTCCATCTTCTAATTTGTCATATAGCTTCTTAAATCGTTCAGAATGTGATTCTTCTACTTCTTGCAATTCTTTAAAGAAATCAGCTATATCATTAAACCCTTCTCTCCTTGCTTCATCTTCAAACTTTTTATAAATATTCTTGTATTCTTCGTTTTCCCCCATAATAGCATCTAATAAATTCTCACAAGTAGAATTCACATCTTTTAAGAATTGTCCATATACTCTCCTAGCATGAGCTAGTTCATTTTTAGCTGTCTTATCAAATATTTCTCCTACCCATTGATATCCTTCTTGTCTTGCCTTCTCAGCAAATAATGTATACTTAGTATTTGCTCTACTTTCCCCTGCAAAGGTTCTATAAAGATTTTTTTCTGTATTACTTCCTTTTAAATCCATAGTCTTCTCCTAAAAAATATTTACACTATTAAAATATTCAAAAGGATTTAATATGTGCCTTTAAGAAATAAGAGAGCAGCTTGAACTTAATTCATTCAAACTGCTCTCTTATTTCTAATTTACCATTATCCATTATCATTAATTGATATAAACTTTTCTATCATTATCACATAAGATTTCTATATTTTTACCTTCCCTTGTTTTTGTCTTTAATAGTACTTTTCTTCCCCATAAATCAAATAAATACTTTAATGTCTCTTTAGCATATAAAAGTTCTAGTTCTCTTCCATCAAATACATGTTCTAATGTTAAAGTACCATCTTTTCTGTCTAAGTCAACAATTCTGATATATGGTATTCCACCTACTCCACAAGTAGATGATAATGTATCTCTTATAATCTTCCATCCTTCATCATCAGAAACTTCTTCGATTACAAAATCAAAGCTCTTTTTAGCATATTGGAACAAATTCAATTCATTACATAAATCTTGTGTTAAATATTTTCTTAAGAATGAATTATCTCTTTCTAGACTTCTAACCTCAAAAAGCTTTTCTCTTCCATATCTCTTTTCAATATCTTGGAATATCTTAAATCCCATATAATAAGGGTTAAGTCCACCAAGTATAGGCGCTATTACATCATTATGTCTTTTTAAGAATTCAAAATGAAGTCCTTCTGGCAATTCCAAAGAGTTTAAAATTGTGTAGTGCCAATAGCTTGCCCATCCCTCATTCATTATCTTAGTTTCTATTTGTGGCATAAAATATTCAGTTTCTCTCTTAACTATTTTTAATACAGTCTTTTCCCATTCTTCTAGATATCCATATTTAATTATAAATCCTATAACATCATCACAAGGTTCAAGTGGTATTTTATTTAAATCAGGAAGTTCTATTTCTTCATCTTGGTCTAAAACATATCTACCTTCAATCTTTCTATTATACTCATTCATTAGATTAGCTTTTATTTCTTCCTGACTTAACTCCTTAACACCTACTACTCTTGGTATTTGAAACTTTAATGCATGAGCTGCATCTAATATCTTTTCTACCTTTGCATATCCTATATTAGGATCATTAACATATCCTCTTATTATTTCAGCATCTAGCTTAAACATCTCTAAAGTATAATAAGCCTTAGTTCCTTCTTTAAATAATCTATTATTTTTAAAGAAATCATTATGACCATATACGTGTGCCATTGTTAGTATTTGTAATAACAATGAATTTTCTCTCATCAAATATGCTAAGCATGGGTCTGAATTAATAACCATCTCATATGGTAATCCAGTTAAATTAAGAGAATATAATGTTTTGTTTTTTTCGTATGCTTTTCCATAGCTCCAATGTGGATATTTAGAGGGCATACCTACGTATGCCTCATATCCAATCATTTCATTATATCCAATTATCTCAAATTCTTGAGGATAATAGTCTAAACCAAAGCTTTTAGCTTTTTCTTCTATTTTTACATTCCATTCTTGTAAATCATTTAAATTATACTCCATCGTTTCCCTCCTTAAGCTCCTTACTAAGCATTATCTTTAAAGCATCCCAAAGATTTTTCTTTTCCTTAATTATTACAGATACAAAGTTCTTTTCATGTATCTCTTTATTAAAACGATAATACATAGTAGTTGAATAAGTTGATGGTAAAAGTTCAGCATATCCAAACATATTACTTATTTCACATAAATTTTTAACTGCATTTATTGCTCTTTCATTATCCTCTGACCAGTTATCACCATCACTAGCATATATAGGATATATATTCCATACCTCTGGAGAATACTTCTCTTCAATTATCTTTAATGCCAAATTTAATCCACTAGATATATAAGTTCCTCCTGATTCAGCTTTATGGAAAAATTCATATTCATTTACGTTCTTAGCCACAGTAGTATGTGAAATAAACTCAAAAGCTATATTATTATATTTTCTTTTTATAAATCTAGAAAGTACAAAGAAGAATGACCTTGCAAGATATTTTTTAGTAGTATCCATAGACCCAGATACGTCCATTATAAATATTAAAACTGCATTACTTTCCTTTTTAGGTTTCTTTTTAACTTTGTAATACCTTAAATCATCTTCTCTAAATGGGAATCTTTCTAACTCCTGATCTATACCACTTTCCATTAAAGCTCTCTTCTTACCTTGTTTTCTTGCTGTCTTAGACATAACAGTTTTTTTCTTTGCCAACCTTGGTCGTATTCCGTACTTTTGATATCCACGCTTCCTTGAAGCACTTTCTGTTAAAACTTCTGAAAACTTCTTTCTATCTAGATTAGGCAAGTCTAAATCTTCTACTATATAATCTAATAATTCTTCCATAGTGATTTCTGTTTCATAAATATCATCACCTTCGCCTTGCCCTGCTCCTTTATTTCCTTTTTTTCCACTACCATCTGCTGAGCCGACTTTATCCCCTCTTTTTTCTTCACCAGTACCAGATGCTACTCCAGTACTATTTTTACCAAAAATAAATTGATACTCTTTAATTCCTCTAATAGGTATTTTAAACTTCTTATTTTTAGTTTCACCTACTATACTTTCCTCTGATAATATGTCGCCAATATTTTCTTTTATAGACTTCTCTACTAATTGTCTGTGTCTTCTTCTATCTTCTATACTTCTATCGTGTTCAATAGGATTATCGCTATTATCTCTAAAGATTGCCATAGCTATCAATCCTTCCACAAATTATTGGCAGCATATTTTAAGATTACATCACAGCAGTGTAAGCAGTATCCATTATTTTGCATTTCTTCTACCATCGCGTTGTATTTTTCAGCTTGCTCAGTATCTCTAACTCTTGACTTAGTTATAATTCTTGATAAATCTTTTACTGATGCCATAAGTTTCTTTTCGATAGCTTCTTTTAATGGCTCATAAGAAGTATAGTCTATCTTTGATCCATTTCTAACTAAGTAGAACATATATGATGTTACATCTGCTCTAAAGCCCTTAGCTGATGCTTCAGATACTCCAATTTGCTCTTCTATGCTTCTCATAAAATCTTCATCTGGATTTAATTCCTCTCCAGTTGAAGCATCTTTGATTTTTGTCTTATTAACAAAAGCTTCTGCATTATCTATATAATTATTGAATAAACTTTCAGCTTGTTCTCTAAATGAATGTATAAATGCCTTAGTAATTTCTTTTTCAAGAATCTTATTATATTCTTTTCTTATTGTATCTTGAATAAATGCAAGATATCTCTTCTTATCTTCAGCTGCAATATCAAGTTCCTTAATAGATTTTATTATGCTTTCCATTATGCTTAACGGATTTATACAATCATATTCTGAATTTGATAAAGCATTATCTATAGCTTTAACTATAAATCTTGTACTGATACCTTTCATTCCTTCATAAGGACCAGCTTCTTCTCTAAGTTCACTAATATCAATTCGTTTTGTTGTTCCTTTTTCAACTAAATCTTCACCATTATAAATCTTTAACTTAGTTATAGGGTCAACCTTAGCTGATGGAGTTAATCTTGAAAGTATAGCAAACATTGCTGCAATTTCAATAGTGTGTGGTGCAATATGAGCTTTAAAGTTACTCTTATTTAATATCTTTTCATATATTTTCACTTCTTCTGCAAGCTCTAAGCAGTAAGGTACTTCTACCTTAACTATTCTGTCTAAAATAGCTTCATTAGTATGGTCTGATTTAAACCTATTCCACTCAGCTTCATTAGAGTGAGCTATTATAAGACCATCAAAATAAATCATTGATCCTTTACCAGGTGATGGTATAGATTTTTCTTGAGTAGCTGTTATTATAGTATGAAGATATTCAACATCATTTTTAAATACTTCTATAAATTCAACTAATCCTCTATTACCAACGTTAAATGCACCGTTTAATGAGAATATTCTAGGGTCATCTTCTGGATAAATATCCATCTTAGAGATATCTATAGCTCCAGTAAGTATTGAAGTATCTTGGTTATTAGGGTCTACAGGTGGTACTACCCCTATACCTTTTCTTGAACGAATAGAAAATCCTGTTGTTTCTACTGGAACATTCTCATATTCACCATTATATTCATTCAATAATTTATACTTACATATTGGACATAAGTCTCCTTCAATTTGAACACCTAATAATTCGTTAAATTTTGGTCTTAAATGATTTGGCACTAGGTGTAAAGGTTCTTCATGCATTGGACAACCTTTGATTGCATATATAGGTTCACATTGAACTAATGCATTTTTCAAAGCTTCTACTAATGAAGATTTACCTGCTCCAACAGGACCTACAAGATATAATACTTGTCTAGATTCTTCACCTTTCATTGATGCAGAATGTAGGTAATTTACTATCTTCATAATTACATTATCAATACCAAAAAATTCATCTCTAAAGAATCCATATTTCTTTATGGTTTCGTTTCCGTATATTTTCTTTATTCTAGGGTTCTCTTCTCCCTTTAAAGTTTCAACTCCTTTACTCATAATAGTGTCATATATTCTCTTATGAGCAAGCTTAGCTACATCAGGATTTTCTCTTAGTATTTCCAAGTAATCTAGAAATGTGCCTTCAAACTTATCTCCATTTCTGCTTTCTCTATCTGTACGAATAAATTCCTTAAAATCCATAACTACTCCCCCTTTATAATTTAGTATATTATTGTCTTGAATATATATATGACTATTTTTTATATTAAAATGACTACATATTATTTAAATAAAAAAAGGTTAGGAATTATTTTCTCAATTCCTAACCTTTTTTTATCTATTATTTAATTCTTTTAAAATATTTTATTGCACCTTTTCGTGCCTCATCAAATCTAACAATTCTTCACCATACTTTTCAAACTTCTTCTCACCCATACCTCTTATAGATAATAACTCTTCTTTATTTTTAGGATGTTTGTTAGTAATTTCTATTAATGTTGAATCAGAAAAAATTATATATGGCTTAATTCCTTCTTTCATAGCTCTATCTTTTCTCCATAGTCTAAGACTATCAAATAATTCTTTGTTTAAAATCTTAACCTCTAAATCATCACTTAGTTTGCATATTACCTTTAATCCTGATTTTAATACCTTATAAGATTTATCGTTAAGCTTTAGCATAGAATATGTTCCTTCTTTTAAGTCAACATAGCCAAGTTCTAAAAGAGTTTTTATCAAATCTCTTATAAATTTACTGCTATAATCTTTCATTATTCCATAAGTAGTTAATTTATTTAATCCATCACTAGCTATTTTAGGCCCACTCATTCCTCTTAATACATCTACTAAGACAGAAATACCATACTTCTCCCTACTTCTATAAACACAAGAAAGTATCTTTTGAGCTTCTATTGTATAATCTCTAAGCTCCTCATTATTTAAACAATTACTACAGCTATTACAATAACCTCTTACATTTTTCTCACCAAAATAATTCAGTACAAAAGCCCTATAGCATTCTTTACTTTCACAAAGGTCTATCATTCTTTGAAGTTTCGATATCTCAACTTCCTTTCTATTAAGAGACGCTGTAGTATAAATTAAATATTCTAAAGTTCTTATATCACTTCTATTAAATAATAAATAACATTTAGAAATATCACCATCTCTTCCTGCTCTTCCTATTTCTTGATAATAACTTTCTATATTTTTAGGAATAGTAAAATGCACGATATATCTTACATTAGGTTTATCTATTCCCATTCCAAAAGCATTAGTAGCTATCATTACATTTATATTTTCTTTAAGAAATTCCTCTTGATAATATACCTTTTCATTATCTTTTAATCCTCCATGATATTTACCTACCTCATATCCTAAATCTTTAAGATAATAATAAAGATTATCTACCTCTTTTCTTGTAGCACAATAAATTATCCCTGCATTATCTTCATTTTCTCGTATAATATCTTTTACAAACTCTAATTTATCCTCTTCAATATGTACACTTATAATAAGATTATCTCTATCAAAACTACCAAGATATTTATATGGATTTCTTAAATCTAAAAGCTTTATTATATCTTCTCTAACTACTTCTGTTGCAGTTGCTGTAAAAGCCGTTATTACCGGTCTATTAGGTAAACTATTTATAAATGGCGCTATTTCCCTATAGCTCTTTCTAAAATCATGCCCCCATAAAGATACACAATGTGCTTCATCTATAGCTATTTGACTTATCTTCAATCTTCTTAATTGCTTTTTAAAAAAATCATTTTCTAATCGCTCTGGTGCTATATATAATAATTTTACCTCTCCACTTTTACACTTTAAAATTATGTTATCTATCTCTTCTAAACTTTGACTACTATTTATGTACTGTGCCGGTATTCCATTATAATCTAAACTATCAACTTGGTCTTTCATAAGTGCAATAAGAGGTGAAATAACTATTGTCATACCCTTAAATATAACTGCTGGTATCTGATAGCATATTGATTTTCCTCCACCAGTAGGTAAAACCCCAAAACTATCTCTACCCTTTAAAATATTAGTAATTATCTCATACTGCCCTTCCCTAAAAGAACTATAACCGTAATACCTTTTTAAAGCCTCAAATACAACATTCATATCATCACCCCTTTCTTTAGTTAAGAGTTAAAAGTTTATAGTTAATAGTTTCTTACTTTATATTTTAAAATCTGTTCAACAGATTTTTTTCCTTTAGTATAGAATCACCTCAAATTAAGTAATAAATTATTATAGTTGAAATGATATTTATTACTTGATTTTAAGTCCCATTAATCTTGTTAAGTCTAATCCTTGCATTGCTGTTACTGTAGCTCCATATATATTTTCTATATCGACATCTATTCCTTCAATATCACAACTTGTAAAATCTTGTTTTCCTAAGAATGTTTTATTAAAATATCCATTAGTTAAATCACATTCTTCAAAAACTACTTTATCCAGTTTTACTTCTTGAAATACTGCTTCTTTTAAATTAGATTCAATAAAGTTTACATTCTTTATTTTACTAAAAGAGAATGTTGCATAACCTCCCATTACATTTTGGAAAGTTGCATCTTTAATAGAACACTCTGAAAAATTAGCACCCATAAGCTTGCAATTTACAAATTCAACTCTATGTAAACCTCCACCAGAAAAAGATACATTAGATAAATCACAATTTTCAAATCTCGAATCTAATAAATCTATTCTAGTAAAATCGCAATCTTCAAATGCTACATTTCTAAATATACACGAATCAATAGTAATTCCAACATCATTTTTTTCTCTTATATCTCTATCTTCAATAATTTTATTTTGAATCTTTTCTTCATAAATCATTTCATCGTATATATCTTCAATTTCTTCAAAATCATCTATAAACTTAGGCTTTTGAACTTTTATTAACTTAGCCATAATACTCTCCTCTTTAATACCAAAATATTTATTAAATTAATAA
>OLNJ01000902.1_pt1 | contig 19757 bp, 19 predicted proteins | sample 1672191 | NCBI WGS metagenome assembly OLNJ01 (sample SAMEA3136657, study PRJEB25190) | human gut metagenome | biome: human gut; feature: human-associated habitat; material: faeces | place: Austria | collected 2013 | reverse complement strand
CATCTCTAATTAATATTCACTTTTTAAAAGATCAATTATGCTCATCTCTATTATTCATTATATTTTTTTACTTTAAGTTAAATAATATTCACAATAAAGCGTATGGAAAAATAAAACTGATTTTTGAAATATTGACAATGAATGATTTGATGTATATAATGGGAATATATAGAAATAGAAGGAGGTAGGATTATGTTCAACTTTAATAACATTAAATTAGAAATAAAAATGAATATGAAGTATGTATATAGGTATAACCCTGTCTCTTTAGGTATTAATAATTAGTTAATTAAGAGTAATAATTTACTTGGTGAGATCGCGATATATATCCGCGATTTTTTTTATTATTATTTTTACGTATTAAAGGCTGTGGATATTCACAGCTTTTTTTATTTAACTAATTATTTGTCTAAAGAGAATAGAGATTTACTTTATTTTAAGAAAAGTGAGGTGTAGATGGATGAAGAGAATTTTACAATATGTATGGAAGTATAAAGGAAGTTTAATATTTGGAACAATATCAATGATTATAATTATAGGAATAGATTTGTTCAGCCCGTACTTACAAAAGATATTTTTAGATCAAGGCATTATAGAAGGAAAAGTGTCTTTAATAGTACCTATTTTAATAGGATTTGCTATTATTTCTATAGTTAAGGCAGTATTAGGATATGGAAAAGAATATATATACGACAGATTGGCTAGCTTTGTACAGGAAGATATTAAACATACTTTGTTTAATCATATTCAAAAATTGGAGTTTAAGTATTTTGACAATATAAATACTGGTGAACTTATGTCTAGAATTGGTGAAGATGTTGATAATATATGGGATACCATAGGTTTTGGGCTTAGGCTTTTTGCGGAGAATATTATATATTTTGTCGTTTCAGCTATTATATTATTTTGGCTAAATTGGCAATTAACTTTAATATGTATGGCTGTAATGATTCCTATAGGATTTATTGGAGTCAAGCTTGAAAAAGAATTTGGGAAGTGTTATGACGAACTAAGTGATAAAACAGCTGAAATAAATACAGCAGCAGAAGAAAATATTGCTGGGGTAAGACTTGTAAAAGCCTTTACTAGAGAAAAACATGAAATATTAAAATTTTTATCTATGAATAAAAGTTATTATGATTTGAATGTAAAACAGGCAAAAGTAATAGGGAAATACTTTCCGCCAGTAGAGTTTTTAACTAATATATCACTAGTTATAATGATAGTTATTGGTGGAATTTTTGTAATGAATGGGAATATGACTTTAGGTACTTTAGTTGCTTTTAATGGTTATATTGGTAATGTAATATGGCCATTAAGAATGTTAGGTAATTTATTAGATTTATTATCTAGAAGTAATGCTTCAGCAAAAAAGATATTTAAAATAATAGATAGGAAATCAGAAATTTTTACGATAGAAAGTAGTTATAAGCCTGATAAAATTAAAGGAGATATTGAGTTTGATAATGTTAGCTTTAAATATAACGATGAAGTTGTGCTTAAGGATATAAATTTGAAAATTCCTTCAGGTAGCACAGTTGCTTTGATGGGAACTACAGGATCAGGAAAATCAACATTACTAAATCTTATAGGTAGATATTATGATGTTTGTAAAGGTGAAGTATTAATAGATGGAGTAAATGTAAAAGAATATAACTTAGATAAGTTAAGAAATAATATGTCTGTTGTAATGCAAGATATATTTTTGTTCTCAGATTCTATAATTAACAATATAAAATTTAGTAATGAATTTGCAACAATTGAGGAAATTGAAGAAGTATCTAAGACAGCGTGTTGTTTTGATTTTATTAAAGAGTTAGCAGATGGTTATGAAACAGAAATTGGTGAAAGAGGTATTGGACTATCAGGAGGGCAAAAACAAAGAATATCAATTGCTAGAGCGCTTTTGAGAAAATCACCTATTCTGATATTAGATGATGCCACATCTGCTTTGGATATGGAAACAGAATATGAACTTTTATCAAATCTGAACAAGAGAAAAGATAAGAGTACAACATTTATAATAGCTCATAGAATATCTGCTGTTAAAAATGCAGATATAATTTTGTATTTTGAAGATGGAAGTATAAAAGAAAAGGGGACCCACCAAGAATTATTAGAACTAAAAGGCAGCTATTACAATGTATATTGCGAACAATTTAAAGATTTTAATGTTTTAGAAAGAGAGGTGATATAGTATGGGTAGTAATGCAATAAATAAAGATGAACAAACTCTAAAAAGAAGTAAGATTGAGATAATAGAAAGATTATTTGTATATTTAAAACCTCATAAATCTAAAACTATAATTGTAATATTGCTTATGATATTCGTAATGATGTGTAGCATAATAAATCCCTACTTATTACAGATAGCAATAGATGATTATGTAGGAAATAAAAATGTTAATGGATTGCTGGGTATTGGAGTAATTCTTGTTATAATTAATATTTTGCATGGATTTTATCGCGAATTAGATGGAGGATGATTTCAGAAGTTACAAACACTGTATTAGTAGATATTAGAAAAGAACTTTATAGTCATATTCAAAGTTTATCTTTTGACTTTTTTGATTCAAGACCTGTTGGAAAGATACTTGCTAGAGTAGTTGGAGATGTAAATGCACTTAAGAATTTATTTAATCAGAGTATACAAACTGTAATACCAGAAGGATTAAGTTTAATTTGTGTATGTATAGCAATGATTATTATGAACTTCAAACTTGCAATTGCATGTATGACATTGCTTCCTTTATTAGCAATATCTATGTTTTGTATTGAAACAAAATCTAGAAAAAGGTGGAATGATTTTAGAAATAAAAGGTCAAACTTAAACGGATTTACTCATGAAAATTTTTCAGGAATAAAGGTGGTACAAGCTTTTGCCAAGGAAGATTCCACAGAAAAGACTTATAAAGAAATGGTTAGAAAAGAAAAGGATGCATTTTTAAAAGCTATAAAATTGAATGATCTATTTTGGCCATTGGTTGAACTGTCTTGGGGAGTTGGTACATTAATAGTATTTGCTGTAGGATATAGATTAATTCAGTCTGGAGAAATACAAATAGGTAAATTGATTGCATTTTCAATGTATACAGGAATGTTCTGGAGACCTATTACAAATCTTTCGAGTTTTTATAATACAATGATAACTAATTTTGCTGCTGCAGATAGAATATTTGATATTTTAGATATAAAACCAGAGATAGAGAATATACCTGAAGCTATTAATATTGGTAAAATTAGTGGGCAAGTTGAATTTAAAAATGTAAGCTTTGCTTATAATAACAGTTCCGAAGTTTTAAGTAGAGTAAATTTTAAAGTTAATAAGGGTGAAAAAGTTGCTTTAGTAGGTGCTACAGGGGCAGGAAAGACTACGATAATTTCTTTGTTAAGTAGATTTTATGATCCTACTAATGGCGAAATTTTAGTAGATGGTAAGAATATCAAAGGAGTTAATTTAGAATCATATAGATCACAGATGGGGATAATGCTACAGGATACCTTCTTGTTTTCTACTTCTATAATGGAAAATATAAGATATGGTAGATTAGATGCCACTGATGAAGAGGTTATAGAGGCTGCGAAGGCTGTAAATTCTCATGACTTTATTATGGGAATGGAGAAAGGATACTTAACAGAGGTTAATGAAAGAGGTTCAAGGCTTTCTTTGGGACAAAGACAATTAGTTTCTTTTGCAAGAGCTTTGCTGGCTAATCCTAGAATACTAATTTTAGACGAAGCAACTTCTAATATTGACACAGAAACTGAAAAATTGGTTCAAGAAGGAATAGAAAAATTATTACAAGGTAGAACATCATTTGTTATCGCTCATAGACTTTCTACTATTAGAGATTGTGATAAGATAATGGTGGTTGAAAGTGGTGGAATAAGTGAAATGGGAACTCATGAAGAACTTTTAGCTAAGAAAGGATCTTATTACAATCTTTACATGGCACAGTATAGATTTATAAGTGAAGGAGCATAGTTGTTTGCTTCGTAAAGTGGAAAAGATTCCTAGTAGCATGGAGAAAAGTTTGCTGGCGAAAATGATAAAAGATGTTAGATGATATAGGGAAAAATGTTGTGCAAAGAGAAAATTATGAATGAGATATAGTGAAAAGTTTTAATGTATTACAGGTAGGAATCTAAGTATAGGGTGAATTTATAGTATTAAGGTATATTTATCTATGGTTGTATATTTTAAATGGTTGAAATAAAAATGTTTGTAGAGTATAATTTTAAAAGTATTAGTATACGGAAGAAAGGAATGTACTTAGATGAGATTAGGAATTGTAGGATTACCAAACGTAGGGAAGAGTACTTTATTTAATGCTATAACAAAAGCAGGAGCAGAATCTGCTAACTACCCATTCTGTACAATTGAACCAAATGTAGGTGTTGTTAGCGTTCCAGATAAAAGATTAGATGTACTTGAAAAAATGTATAACACTAAAAGAAAAGTTTATACTGCTGTAGAATTTTATGATATAGCTGGACTTGTAAAAGGAGCTTCTAAAGGAGAAGGACTAGGAAATAAGTTCTTATCACATATAAGAGAAGTTGAAGCTATAGTACATGCGGTAAGATGTTTTGATGATGGAAATGTTGTTCACGTAGAAGGGTCTGTAGATCCAATTAGAGATATAGAAACAATTAATTTAGAGCTTATCTTTGCTGATTTAGAAGTTTTAGAAAGAAGAATGGAAAAAGGAGTTAAGCTTGCAAGATCAGGGGATAAAAAGGCGAAAGCAGAATATGAAATAATGGAAAAAGTTAAGGCTCATTTAGAGGCTAATAAACCAATAAGAACTTTAGAAGTAACAGAAGAAGAAGATGCATTTATCAAAACTTTATTTATGATTACATCTAAGCCAGTTTTATATTCTTGCAATATTTCTGAAGATGATATGATGAGTGGTAATCTTGAAAATGATTATGTAAAGAAAGTTAAAGAATATGCTGAAAATGAAAACTCAGGAGTAGTTGTAGTTTGTGCTAAACTTGAAGAAGAACTTTCAGGATTAGAAGATGATGAAAAAGCGGAAATGCTTGAAGAATATGGATTAGAAGAGTCTGGGTTAGATAAGCTTATAAGAGCTTCATATAAACTTTTAGGTTTAATAAGTTATTTAACTGCTGGAGTGCAAGAAGTAAGAGCTTGGACTATAAAAGAAGGAACAAAAGCTCCTGCTGCTGCAGGTAAGATTCACTCAGATATCGAAAGAGGATTCATTAGAGCAGAAATAGTTGGATATGATGATTTAGTAGCATGTGGTTCAGAAGCTGCTGCTAAAGAAAAGGGCTTATATAGATTAGAAGGAAAAGAGTACGTTATGAAAGATGGAGATGTTGTAAACTTCAGATTTAACGTATAATAATTACTTTATAGTGTATATGTAATTTGAAAAGATTATATATGCACTATTTTTTTCTCAGAAAAATGTAAAGAAAAGTACGAAAAAATGATTTGAAAATTATTTAAAATAATTACAAGAAATGCCAAAAAGGCCTGAAGCATTGAAATTACTAGCTTAAAAAATGAAAAACTCATTAAAAAGTAGCAAAACTACTTGAAGAATGCATAAAAGTTTTATAAAATATATATAAAGTGGTTAAAAGTGGTGAAAAGTGGTTAGATGTAGAGTGAATTTCTGAGGTGCAAAATGTTCATAGGAGAATATCAACATAGTCTAGATAGCAAAAATAGAATAGTTGTACCTTCAAAATTAAGGGAGGGCTTAGGAGAGAAATTTATAATCAGTAAAGGGTTAGATGGATGTCTTTATGCTTATCCTATAGATGAATGGCAGAAGTTTGAAGAAAAATTAAAAAATTTACCACTAACTAATAGAGATGCTAGAGCTTTCGTAAGATTCTTTGTTGCTGGTGCAACAGAAGTTGAAACAGACAAACAAGGAAGAGGTTTAATTCCGGCAAATCTTAGAGAATATGCAGGCATTGAAAAGGAAATAGTAACTATAGGTGCTTTAAATAAGGTTGAGATTTGGAGTAAGGAAAAATGGGAAAGCTATAATGAGTCAGATATCGATTTTGGTAGTATAGCTGACAAAATGGGCGATTTAGGAATATAAGGAGTTTTTAAAATGGAATTTAATCACGTTTCAGTTCTTTTAAACGAATGTTTAGATGCTTTAAATATTAAGGAAGATGGAATTTATGTAGATGGCACACTTGGTGGTGCTGGTCATTCTTCAGAAATTCTTAAAAGACTGTCAGAAAATGGTCGTTTAATTGGTATTGACCAAGATACTGACGCTTTAAAAGCAGCAGCCATAAGGTTGCAGAATTTTAATAATGTAACATTCATACATAATAATTTTTATAATATTAAACAAATATTAGATGATTTAGATATTGAAGAGGTAGATGGAATACTAATGGATTTAGGAGTTTCATCATATCAGCTAGATACTGGAGAAAGAGGATTTAGTTATATGAAAGATGCACCTCTTGATATGAGAATGAATAGAGAAAATGAATTATCTGCTTATGAGGTTGTAAACACATATTCAGAAGATGAATTATATAGAATTATAAGAGATTATGGTGAAGAAAAGTTTGCAAAAAGAATAGCTACATTTATAGTTAATGCTAGAGAAGAAAAAAATATTGAAACTACGTTAGAATTAGTAGAAATAATAAAAAATGCTATACCAGCAAAAGCTAGAAGAGAAGGACCACATCCGGCAAAAAGAACTTTCCAAGCTATAAGAATTGAGGTTAATAGTGAGTTATCAATTTTAAATAGAGCTATAGAAGATGGAGTAAGTAAGCTGTCTAAAGGTGGAAGAATGGCAATTATAACTTTCCATTCATTAGAAGATAGAATAGTAAAAAATAAATTTAGAGATTTAGCTGTAGCTTGTAGATGTCCAAAGGAATTTCCGATTTGTGTTTGTGGAGAAAAAGCTAAAGTTAAGGTGATTTCTAGAAAAGCAATAGATCCATCTAAAGAAGAAGTGGAAATGAATCCAAGAAGTAGAAGCGCAAAATTAAGGGTAATTGAAAAATTATAAAAAGGGTAAATTAATGTGTGGGAGATGTGAATAAAATGGTTGTGAGAGAATATGATTATATAAGAGGAAATACAGCGCTTGCACCTGAAAGAAAGATAAAGGAGCAAGAAGTTAAAAGAAAAAAGAAACAAGTAAAAAAAGAGTTTGACTGGAAAAACAACAGAATAAAAATAATATCTTCAGCAGTTATTGTTTCGATTTTAGGAGTAGCTAGTTTAACTATTGATAGCTATGTATATAAAATTCAAAAAAATTTATCAAATTTAGAAGTTGAGATGGATGTAGAATTAGCAAAAAGTGAAGCTATGAAAGTAGATTTACTTAAGGTATCTTCTCTTGATAATATAAATAATGTAGCTATAAATGGATTAAATATGACTTATCCTGATAAATCAAGCAGTATAACAATTGATATGTCTAAGAATTATTTTGATCACATAAAAGATAAAAAAGAAACTAATACAAAGACAGGCCTAATAGCAAAAATAGCAAATTGGATGAATTAATGAATAACTTATAGAATTCCTTTATAGGATTTCTATAAGTTAAAATTGCTTTAGAAAGAATAAGTATTAGATATTAACTTTTTCTTTTATTCATTAATTCATCAGGGTATGGGGGAAGAGTTATGAGTAAAAGATCATTCAAAGACCGAGCAGTTATGAAGAAAAGAATGACAATCGTTATTGGTGTGATAACTTTGACATTTTTAATTCTTAGCTTAAGATTAGCCTACATAATGATTGTTAAGAGAGAAGATTATGCTAAGAGAGCTGAAGAACAATGGACAAGTGAAGTTAGGATTGATGCAAGGCGTGGTAGAATCTTAGATAGAAATGGAGAAGAACTTGCTGTTTCTGCTGATGTATATAGGGTTGATTTTGACCTTAATTCAATTAGACAAAGTCTAAACAAGAAAGGGTTGGAAACAAAGGATATAGCGCCATTAATTGCTAATGCTTTAGATTTAGAAAGTGATGAAGTACTTGAAAAGTTAGAAACTAAATTGCCAAGTGGAGCTGATGCTGGGTCTGCTAATCTTGTTAGAAGAATAGAGAAAGAAGCAGCAGATAAAGTAAAAGCTTTAGAAATAAGTGGAGTAATTGTATCTCCAGATACAAAAAGATATTATCCAAATGGTGAGTTTTTAGCACATGTTCTTGGAAGTACTAATGTAGATGGACAAGGATTGACAGGTGTAGAGTTACAGTATAATGAATATTTATCTGGAGTTCCAGGAATAAGAATATCAGAATTAGATAGAAATAGTGCAAATGTTTCGTATACAATATCTAAGTTTACAGCGCCAATAACAGGTAAGGATGTTACTCTTACAATAGATAAAAATATTCAAGCTTTTGCAGAAAAAGCTGCAGAAAAGGCTTTAGTAGATAATAAAGCAGCTAGAGTTTCAATATTAGTAATGGATCCAAATAATGGAGAAGTTTTGGCGATGGTGAATAAACCAGATTTTGATCCTAACAATCCGTTTGATGGATATTCTGATTTTACTGGAAACACTGATGCTGAAAAACTACAAAAAATGTGGAGAAATAGCTTAGTGAATGATACATTTGAACCAGGTTCTATATTTAAGGTTGTAACTATGGTAACAGCATTAGAAGAAGGTCTTGTAAGTGAGACAGATAAGTTTACATGTGGAGGAAGTTTGCAAGTAGGACCTCATACAATAAAATGTTGGAAGCATGGGGGACATGGTGAGCAAACATTACCAGAAATACTTCAGAATTCATGTAACGTAGGATTTATGAAGTTAGGTGAAAAGATTGGTAAGGAAAAATTAACTGAATATATAAAGAAATTAGGTTTTGGACAGGTTTCAGGAATAGATTTACCAGGTGAAGCAAAAGGTATAATAAAAAGTGCTGAGTCAATAAAAGAAGCAGATTTAGCGACAATTTCTTTTGGACAAACTAACACTGTAAATGCAGTACAATATATGACCGCATTTAATGCATTAGCTAATGGTGGATCCCTTATTCAACCACATATAATGAAAACTGTAACTCATACAACATCAACAGGAGAAGAGGTTGTTGACGAGGTTTTTGAACCAACAGTAAAAGAAAATGTTTTATCTGAAGAGATGACTGCAGTTTTAAGAGATTATCTAGAAAGAACAGTTAATAAAGGCGGTTCTAATAGATCATATATAGCTGGATATCATATAGGAGGTAAAACTGGTACAGCACAAAAAGTTAACCCTGTTACTGGGGGATATGAATCAGGAAAGTATATATCATCTATGGCTGCTATGGTTCCAACTGACAATCCAAAGGTTACGGTTTTTGTTAGTATAGATGAGCCTAGTAATGGTGATTACTATGCAGGTGTTGTAACAGCTCCTGTAGCTAAAGTGTTTATAGATGATATTATAAACTATATGAATGATGAAATTTTTAAGGATAATGATTCTATTTTAAGAGAAGTTGTAATTCCGGAATTAAGAGGACTATCATTAGATGAAGCTAAAAAGGTTCTCAAAGATAACAATTTAGAGTATAATATTGAAGGAAGTGGGTCTATAATAACAGATATAAAACCATATCCTGGATATGTAGTAAAAGAGGGATCAAAGATTAATCTTTACACTGATGGAGATGGAAATTATAATAAAAATGTTGTTATGCCAGATTTGATAGGATATTCTAAAGAGGCTGCTATAGAACTATTAGAAAGCTTAGGAATTAATTATACTCTTCAGGGAGATGGGGTTGTTAGCAATCAAAGCACTCCACAAGGAGAGGTAATTGTTATAGGTGATACGGTAAAACTTATACTTACTTCGGATTACGGAGATTAGAAGTTTGCCATTAGTTTAGCATGTGGAATATCACATGCTAAATTTTTATCTTTTAAGATATCTATTTATAAGAGGAGATGAAGTAATGAAACTATTACAATTGTTAGATGGGGTAAATTATAAAGTAGTAAAAGGAACTTTAGATAAAGAAATAGTCAATATTCAGTATGATAGTAGAAAAGTCACTAACAATGACATTTTCGTATGTCTTTCAGGGTTTGAGGTTGATGGACATAATTTTGCTAATAAGGCAATTGAAAATGGTGCAAGAGTAATAATATGTGAGAAAGATATAGAATTAGTTAATGAATCAAATGATGTAACTATTATTAAAGTTGATGAAGGAAGAAAAACATTAGCTACTATGGCAGCTAATTATTATGATCATCCAACAAAAAAACTTAAATTAATTGGTGTTACAGGAACTAATGGTAAAACAACAAGTGTATACATACTAAAATCAATTTTAGAAAAGTCAGGAGAAAAAGTTGGTTTAATTGGAACTATAGCTAATTATATAGGTGATGAAAAGATAGAATCTACTCATACTACTCCAGAATCATTAGAGTTACAAAAATTATTTAAGAATATGGTGGATAAAGGTTGTAAATATTGTGTAATGGAAGTATCATCTCACTCTTTAGCTTTAGATAGAGTATATGGCTGTCATTTTGATATAGGTATATTTACTAATATTACAAGAGATCACTTAGATTTCCATAAAACGTTTGAAAATTATTATGATGCAAAATTTAAGCTTTTTGAAAGAAGTGATTATTCTATAATAAATGTAGATAACAACTACGGATACAATGTAATTAGAGATTTAGAAAAACTAAATAAAAAAGCTATAACTTACTCTATTAGTGAAGAAAGTGATTATAGGGCAACAGAAGTTGAGTTTATAGGCCAAGATACTATATTTACAGTTAATGGTACAAGATATGAATTTGTTTTGCCAGGAGAATATAATGTCCATAATGCATTAGGATGTATAGCAGCAGCTAAGACATTAGGAATAAGTGAAGAAAATATAAAAAGCGGTTTATTAGATGTAGTAGTTCCTGGTAGATGCGAAAGAGTTGGGATCAAGTACAACCTTCCTTATGAATTAATAATAGACTTTGCTCATACACCAGATGGATTGAAAAATCTTTTAGAAACTTTAAGAATACTTACAAAAAATAGATTAATTGCTGTTTATGGTAGTGGTGGAGATAGAGATAAGGTTAAAAGAGCTGAAATGGGTAGAATAGGTAGCGAAATAGCAGATTTAGTAATTATAACATCTGATAATCCGAGAACAGAAGATCCTATTGCTATTCTAAAAGAGATTAGTTGTAATATACAAAAAACTAACTATTTAGCAATTGAAGATAGAGTTGAGGCTATAAGGTTAGCAATGGATATGGCTGAGCCAGGAGATGTAGTAGTACTTGCTGGTAAAGGTCATGAAACTTATCAAATAATGCCTGAAGGAAAGGTGCATTTTGATGAAAGAGAAGTAATTGCTGATATTTTAAATAAGTAATAAGAGGTGTAGTAATGGAAATAACTTTCAAAGAACTTTTGGATGCTATAAAAGGTGAAATTATTATAGATAGTAGCAAAAAAGAGTTTAATAAGTTTTGTATTGATACTAGAAAGATTGAAGAAGGTAATATTTTTGTAGCTTTAAAGGGAGAAAAATTTAACCCAAATAAAAATGCCATTGAAGCTATTGATAAAGGTGCAAATATAGTATTAGTAGATGAAGTATTTTTTGATAAGGCCGATATTAAAAAAGAAGGAACAATAATAAAAGTGGAAAGTTGTCATAAAGCTTTGTTAGATTTAGCTAACTATTATAGAAAAAAGTTAAATCTAAAAGTTATTGGGGTAACTGGATCAACAGGAAAGACATCTACAAAAGATTTAGTTGCAGCTTTTTTAAGTCATAAGTTTAAAGTCTTTAAGACTAAAGGGAATTTCAATAGTGAAATAGGGTTACCACTTATGATTTTTGAATTAACTAGTGAATATGATGTGGCAGTTTTAGAAATGGGAATGAGCGATTTAGGGGAGGTACACAATCTTGCTAAGACAGCTCTTCCTGATATGGCTGTTATAACTAATATTGGTTTATCTCATCTAGAAAATCTTAAGACACAAGAAAATATTTTAAAAGCTAAAATGGAGATTACTGATTTCTTTGATAAGGATAGTGTTTTAGTTGTTAATGGAGAAGATAGACTATTAAACAAATTAGATAATAAATGTTTTAAAATTGAAAAAACTGGATATAATCATGAATATGATGTTTACGCTACTAATATTATATTAAGAGAGAACTCTACAGAATTTACTGCCCATCATAAGGGAAATGAATTTACATTTAAATTACCTATGGCAGGAAAGCATAATGTTTTAAATTCTATGTTAGCAATTGATATTGCATTAAACTTAGGATTATCTTTTGAAGATATGAACAAAGGACTAGAAAATTTAGAAGCAACATCGATGAGATTGCAAGTTATAAAAAAAGAAAATATAACAATTATAAATGATTGTTATAATGCTAGCCCAGATTCAATGAAATCATCTTTAGATGTTTTAGCTACTTATAATGGCGGAAGAAAGGTTGCTATACTTGGTGATATGTATGAGTTAGGTTCTAAATCTAAAGAAGCTCATGCTGAAGTTGGAAGTTATGCAACTGACAAAGTTGAATTGTTAATAGTCATAGGAGAAAATATTGAAGAATTTAGAAGTGGCTATAAAGGTAAAAGTATAGTTGCATTTAAAACTAAAGATGAATGTTTAGATAAACTAAAAGATTATATAAATAAAAATGATATTATTTTAGTTAAAGCATCTAGGGGAATGAAATTTGAAGAGGTAGTAAATGAGCTTGAATCTATCTCAATATATTAGAGGAGGTGAACTGCTTTTAGCAGTGAAAAATGGGGGATAAAATGATAAACATAATAACATCAAAATATGCAATAGCAGCGGTACTAAGTTTGCTAATTTCATTAGCATTAGGGCCTATTGCTATACCAGCATTAAGAAGATTAAAATTCGGACAAAACATAAGAAAAGAAGGACCTCAAAGCCATCTTAAAAAAGCCGGTACACCGACAATTGGTGGATTAATATTTATAGGATCTACTTTAATTACGATGATTGCTTTAAGATTAAAGTGGAATGATGAAGCTATGATAGCTCTATACTCACTTATAGCCTTTGGATTTATAGGGTTTTTAGATGATTTACTTAAAATAATAAAAAAGGATAACGAAGGATTAAAAGCTTGGCAAAAGATGGTCCTATTATTGGTCTTCTCTGGAGCTATAGCGTATTATGGATATTTAAATTTAAGTACAGGTATGATAATACCTTTCTTAGGTAAAAAAGTGGCTCTTGGAATGTTTTATATTCCGTTTGTAATCTTTATTTATGCAGCAACAACAAATGCAGTTAATTTAACAGACGGTTTAGATGGTTTAGCATCTACAGTGTCAGTTTTAGTTTTAACATTTTTTGCAGTAAGTGCATTTATATTAGGACATGATTCAGTTGGTCTTTTCTGTATAGCTTTAATAGGTGGATTGATAGGGTTCTTAAAATATAATGCATATCCAGCAAAAATATTTATGGGAGATACTGGTTCGTTAGCTATAGGTGGAGCAATTGCAACAATTGCAATTATATTAGAGATACCTCTACTTATTCCAGTAGTAGGAGGAATATATGTGCTTGAAACATTATCTGTAATTATTCAAGTAACATCATTTAAATTAACTGGTAAAAGAATATTTAAGATGGCTCCAATACATCACCATTTTGAACAATGTGGATGGAGCGAAGTTAAGATTGTAACAGTATTTTCAATAGTAACTGTTATATTATGCATGATAGGATTCTGGGCACTTTAGAAATTTAATATGGAGGAGTGTTTATGAGATTTAATGAACCCCTAAATAAAAAGAAGTTAGGGGAAGTAGACTATGGTATATTCTATTCTTTATTTCTATTGTTGGCTATAGGAATAGTTATGATTTATTCAGCTAGCTCTTTCTATGCTATGTTTAAATATAAAAATAGTATGTATTACTTAATAAGGCAAGGTGCATTTGCTATAATTGGTGTAATAGCATTAGTAATGATGATGAAATTTGATTATCATAAGCTAAAAAAAATAACACCATATTTATTAATAGCTACAATTCCATTGTTAATTGCAGTTTTCTTTTTTCCAGAAGTAAATGGAGCTAGAAGATGGATTAAATTAGGTATATTATCATTTCAACCTTCTGAGTTAACGAAATACGTAGTAGTTATGTTTTTAGCTATGAGTATTGATATGAAAGGTGATAGAATTAAAAGATTTTGGGATGGACTAGTACCTTATTTAGGTGTAGCAGGTTTTTTTGCTGCGATGATATTAGCAGAGAAGAATATGAGTATTGCTACGATCATTATGATTGTGACATTTATAATGCTTTTTGTTGCGGGTGGACAAATTAAGCATTTATTTGGAATAATATTTCCGGCTATGCTTACGTTAGCTATATTCTTTATTTTTAGCTCTGATTATCGTAGAGCTAGAATGTTAAACTTTATAGATCCGTGGAAAGATGCAGCTGGTGATGGGTATCAACTTATACAATCTTTTTATGCACTTGGTGCAGGTGGAATAACAGGTTTAGGATTAGGAGAATCAAGGCAAAAGATTTTATATATGCCAGAACCACATAATGACTTTATATTTTCAATTATTGGAGAAGAGTTAGGTTTAGTTGGATGCTTGTTTATTGTGGGATTATTTTTATTTCTTATTTGGAGAGGAATAAGAGTAGCAATGAAGGCTAAAGATACTTATGGTAAATTACTTGCAGTAGGTATTACTTCAATAATTGCAGTTCAAGCAATAATAAATATTGCTGTTGTCACAGGGTCTATGCCTGTAACAGGTGTTCCTATGCCGTTTATAAGTTATGGAGGAACATCACTAGTAATAAATCTTATGGCAATGGGAATTCTATTAAATATATCATCACAAATAGAAAAAAGTGTAACTTAAGAGAGTACCTCTAAATATAGAGGTACTTTTTGTTGTTAATGTAAATAATGTAATAAAATTGTAACTAAATTTTGGGTGAAAAACTTGAAGAAAAATGATATTATTATATATAGATATATTTAGAAAAGGATGAAATATTGCAAAATGACAGAATATAAACAAAGTAATGAGATTAAGAAATATCTAAAGAGTAAAAAAAGAAAGAAAAAGTTGAAAAAGATGATAATGATAATGATTGTATTAACAATTGCTATACTTTTGTTTTTAACTAAAGCGCCTATCTTTAATATTAAAACAATCGATGTGATTGGGACATCTAAAATAAGTTCTGATAACTTGAAAGAGAATTTAAAAGTTTTTATTGGAGAAAATATTTATATTATAAATGAAAATGATATTAAAAGTGCATTAATGCAAGATAAATATGTTAAAGAGGTTAAGATATCTAGAAAAGGGATATCTAAATTAGTTATAAATATAGTTGAAGAGTCTCCTGTGTTTTATGTTGAGAATAATGGAGTTATAGAAGTTATAAATGAAGATTTAGTAGTAATAGAAGAAATCGATAGCATAGAAGGGAGAAATTTAGTGAAAATATCAGGAATAGAATCAGAAAAGATATCACTTGGTGAAAAAATTAATGATGATGAGATACTTCCTAGTATATTAAAGAAATTTTATCCTTACATAGCTCAAAATAGAGAGTCTATTAAATTTGATGAAATAAATATTGCAGATATTGTAAATATAAAAGGTCGAATTGGAAATGTGGAAATATTTTTTGGTGACGATTCCGATCTACATGAAAAAATGGAAAATGTTTATAGAATATTATTGTCAGATGAAATTAAGTTAACTAAAGGATATATAGACGTTAGCTTTGATGGACCACCTATAATTAAGAATATATCAAGCTAGGGGGAGTATTTATGAAAAAAATAATATCACAACTTGTGGTTGCTATAGTATGTGCAATTTTAGGATTTTTATTAACATACCAATTTAAAATGTTAAGATTACAAGAGGATGCAAAGTCTACTGCACAAAATCAAGATATTTTATATCAAATAGAAGCATTGAAAAAAGAAAAAGAAGAACTGTCCGAAACTAATAAAACCTTATCTGAAGAGATTAAGCGATTAGAAGAAGTTGCAGCTGAAGAAGGGGCTTTAGAAAATGAAATAAAGAAACAGTTAGATAATGCAAGGATGCATTTAGGATTGTTAGATGTTAAAGGCTCAGGACTAGTAATAACAATTACACCTAAAACAACTATTTTTGGAGAAAATACTACAGATAGTACAGTTGGGATTAGCGAAGAGGAATTAATTCATATTATAAACCTTTTATGGTATTCAAGAGCTGAGGCTATTTCAGTAAATGATATTAGAATAACACCTCAAACAGGAATTAAAACGTCAGGGAGAAGTATTTCTATAGGAACAGTTGGATTAGTTGATCCAAAATCTAAAATAGTAATAAAGGCTATAGGAGATAAAGCAAAGCTTAATGTAGGTGTAAGCTATGGTAATTCTTTAGCGTATGGAGCGTTGAAAAATTATAGTGTAGAGATAAAAACTAGTGATGATATAGTTATAAATAAGACTACACAAAGTTTAAGAAATGAATATATAAAGCCTGTACAATAAAGGAGGATTATAGTTATGATTGGATTTATAGGATTATTAGTAGGTGTATTACTAGGATTAGTTTTGAATGTGAATATACCTGATAAATTTTCTCCATATATGTCTGTGGCAATTTTAGCGTGCTTAGACTCAGTTTTTGGAGCGTTACGTGCAAGTTTATCTAAAAGTTTTAAACCGGATATTTTTATTTCAGGCTTTGTAGGAAATGCTATTTTAGCGGCAGCACTTGCGTATTTAGGCGATAAATTAGGAATTCCTATATATATAGCAGTAGTAATTGTTTTTGGAGGACGTATATTTGATAATTTCGCAATAATAAGAAGATTCTTGCTTAAAAAACTTAAAAATCGACAAAGAGGTGATTAAGTGAAGAAGCATATAGATAAAATATTGATTTTTATTGCGGCAATTATAACAGGTACGCTTATATCTATTAGTTTTGGTGATAGTAAAGTAGATACTTTTTTTTCAATGAAAAGTATAGAATATAAGGATGCAATTGAGCAACGAAATTTATTATATAAAGAAATATCTGATTTAAAAGAAAATAATAACGAAATTATGTATAAATTAAGGGATTACAATCAAGGGGAAGAAAAACACCAGAAGGTAATAGACGATATGAAGTTGCAGCTTAGTGACTACAGTGAGATTGCAGGAACTACAGCATTAGAAGGTAGTGGTATAGTAATAAAAATAAAAGATGGATATTATGATATAAGTGAAAGCACTTCATATGAAATTGATAGAAGAACATTGCATGCAACTGATGCAGCATTATTAATAAATGAATTAAGAGCTATAGGGGCTGAGGCTATAGCGATAAATGGTTATAGAGTATTAAACGATACTGGAGTACAGTGTGAATGGGCTTTTATAGGATTTAATGATAATAATCAGACAATAGAAGGGCAGCCATTTTATTTTTATGCATTAGGAAAGCCAGAAGAATTAGAGGCTGCTTTATTCTCGGATGGAAGTTATCTAAATAGGCTTATAATAAGAGGCTTAGAAATAGAAGTTGAAAAAAGAGAGGACTTATATTTTCCGCCAACAAATAGAATCCTAGACTTTCAATATATGGAAAGAGCAGATTCTTAAGCAAAACTAATTTTTATAATAAAATTATTAAAAAAATTTATGAAAATGTGAATTTTATGAAGGAAATTTTGGGTTTTTGGAGAATAAAATTATGTAGAAGATTCTCCATAAAGGAGGGACTAATTATAGATATAAAAGGTAAAATTAAAGAGATTTTAAATTCTATACCAGATGACGTACAACTTGTAGCTGTATCTAAGACAAAGCCAGTTGAAGATATTTTAGAAGCTTATGATATTGGTATAAGAAATTTTGGCGAAAATAAGGTGCAAGAATTAGTTGATAAATACGAAAAATTACCTAAAGATGTAAAATGGCATTTAATTGGGGCTCTTCAGACGAATAAGGTTAAATATATAGTAGGTAAAGTAAGTTTAATTCATTCTTTATCTAGTATAAAGCTTCTTGAAAAAATTGAATTAGAATATGGAAAGAAAAATATTACTGCCGATGTTTTAATTCAGATTAATATTGGAAGAGAATCGTCTAAAAGTGGTATATTAGAAGAAGAATTGGATCAATTAATTGAAGCTGTAGAGAAATGTAAAAATATTAAAGTTAAAGGTATTATGGTTATAATACCAAAAGGTAATGATGAAGAAAATAGATATTACTTTAGAAAGACTTATGATATTTTTAAAACTCTAAAAAATAGTAATTATAAAAATATAACAATGGAAATTTTATCAATGGGAATGACCCATGATTATAAAATAGCTATAGAAGAAGGATCTAATTTAATAAGAATTGGAACTGGAATTTTTGGAGCAAGATAATTTGTAGGAGGAGTTATAATGAGTATGTTAAGTAAATTTAAAGAAATGGTTTTTGGAGAATATGATGAGGATTTTGAAGATATAGAAGAAAATGAAGAAGAGGAAGAAATAGAAGAAGTCGAGCCTATTATATCTAAGCAAAAGGGTAATAAGGTTGTTAATATACACAATAGTGCTTCACCAAAGATTATGGTTGTAAAACCATCAAGTTATGAAGAAGCTAAAGAGATTGCAGATGCTCTTAAAAATAGAAAGATTATAGTTGTTAACACTACAGCATTAGAGGCAAAAGTAGCACAAAGATTAGTTGATTTCATAAGTGGTGCCGTTTGTGTCTTAGGAGCACAATTACAAGAAATTGAACAAAGAGTATATCTTTTATCACCTTCAAATGTTGAAGTTTCTAGCGAATTAAAAACAGAAATAAGCAGTAAAGCTTTATTTAGCTGGAATAAATAGAGGAGCTAAAAATAGCTAATGATAAAAAAAGAAGAAGTAATAAGAAACTTTAGTAAAGAAGAAAGAGATGAAGTTGTAAAAATATATGAATGGATGGAGTTAGCTTATGAAAAGGAAATACCGTTGTTTTCAAGAAGTTTTTGTACTCCAAACATATGGTTATATTTTGTTAACAATTTTAATACGAAAAATTTTAAGGTAGAAGCTAATGGATACTTTGAAGAAAGTGATAGAAGGGTACTATCTTTTAATAATATATATGGAAGTGATTATCCATATAAGTTAATAAAAATTGAAAAAAAATCAAAGTTTGATTCTTTATCTCATAGAGATTATCTAGGCTCAATTATGGCCTTAGGTATGGAGAGAGAGAAGTTTGGTGACTTAAGAGTTTATGAAAGCTATGCAGTTGTTCCGGTTTATGAGGATGTTGTTGAGTATGTTATATCATCATTAAATTCCGTAGGTAAATCACCGGTTAGCTGTGAAGTGATATATGACACAACATTATCTAAGGTTAACTTCTTAGAAGTTATAATTAATGTATCATCGTTAAGATTAGATAGTATTGTGTCTAAGCTTTCAAATATATCAAGGTCAAAAGCTTTGGATCTAATAAATCAAAATAAGATTTTAGTAGACTACTGTAAAGTAAATAGCAAAAGTTTAGAAGTTAAAGAAGGACAAAGGATAACTATCGCTGGAGTAGGTAAATATATTATGGGGAGTATTGTAGGTAATACTAAAAGCGGTAGGTTTAAAGTTAACATAAAGAAATATATTTAAAGAACGAATCTGTTAAGTTGATATGAAAAAATAGCTTGATTTTTCATAGAATTGCTCGCT
>OLNJ01000901.1_pt1 | contig 19789 bp, 18 predicted proteins | sample 1672191 | NCBI WGS metagenome assembly OLNJ01 (sample SAMEA3136657, study PRJEB25190) | human gut metagenome | biome: human gut; feature: human-associated habitat; material: faeces | place: Austria | collected 2013 | reverse complement strand
ACGGATTTGCATTAATTGAATGCATTATTAGTTTATCTATTATGATGTTGGCAGTATATATTATAGGGATAACTTTACAAAGTAGCAGTAAATTTACAATAAATAATAAAACTAATATAGAGATGTTAAATATTGCAGAAACGTATATAAGTGATAAAAGAAACTTAATAAAGTATTCTGATAATGAAAATTTTAATTGTTATGAGGAGAAGCAATTCGGGAAGTACAAGATAGTATCTAAAGTAATTAAAAATGAAGATTATTATCAGTGTTATAAGATCAATGTAGTAGTAAGTATACAGAATAAAGATGTAGAGGTTAATACTTATGTTACAAAACAATAAAGGATCAATAATGATTGTTACTCTAATAATATTCTCTATAATAAGTACGATATGTATAACTTGTATAAGTTTAACTTATAGTAATATCAACATTGCTAGTTTAGAATTGAAAAATTTACAACTGAAAGAAAATGCATTAGGTGCAGTAGAAATAGTTTATGGAAATATAAAGAATGAAATTGATAATGCTATTGATAGTTGTAGTAATTCTCAAGAGTATATTAGCTATATTAAAAGAGATAACTACAAAAGTTTTATATTGAACTGTAAAGATATCTCAAAAAGTGATTTAGATAATACTACGGTAGAATTAACTAATAAAACTCTATTTGGAGAGGTTAAGAATTTTGAATTTGAAATGAAGGTTTTTGCTAAAGAAAATAATTATAAAAAACAAGTTAAAGTAAATATAAGAATAAAAAATCCGTGGAATGAAATAAGTACACTTCAAGAAGATGAAAGTATAGAAGATATAGACACAGAAGAAGTAATTACAAAAATTAATATAGAAAACAATGAATTTAATAATATAAATGAAATAGATATAGATGAAATTTATGAAGATGAAGAAGATGATACGGATAGTATAAATGGTGATATCAAAACTGATTTAGAAGATATAAAGGAAGTTTTTAAAAAGTATAAACTAATAACTATATATAATTACGAGGAAATATAATATGAAAAGAGATGGCGTGTAACTTTAATAGAATTGGTAGTAACAATTGGCGTTATTGTTTTGATTTGTAGCATGTGTATACCTAAATTTAATTCATATAATTATGAAGTTAATTCTTTTGCTAAGCAACTGTGTAGTGATATAAGATATGTTAAATCAAACAATATGCTGGGAAACTTAAATTCATTTGTACTTATGACCAAGGAAAATGGTCGAAAGGGATACATACTAGTGGATAAAGGTATCCAAGTAAAAGATGTATACTTACCTAATAATGTAGATATTACATATCCAAATAAAAAGATATATTTTAGGAATGATGGTACTCCGAATCCTACTGGATCGACTATTAAGATTTTTAATGACAAAATAAGTAAAGAGATAACGATAGTTCCGGTTAGTGGTAGGGTTCTTTTTAAGGAAGATCAATATGAAAAATAAAGGTGGTTATTTACTTCTAGAAAGCATAATATCATTATCTATAATCTTAACATTGTCATTAGTATTATATTCTTTATTAATACTATGTATAAATACTAAAAGCTCAATAGAAGATAAAATAGAAGTTCAGCAACAAGGATTAGAAATGAGTAAAAGTATAAAATCTTTAATCGAGAAATCAAAAGGAATAATAGATATTGAGTTTGACAATACAGATAACATAAATGAAGAAGGAGTAAATTTCAAGAGTGCAATATCAGTGAAGTGTAGATATAGTAACGAAGATGATGTAAATTATTCTAATAATAAAAATAAAGAAATTAGTTTAAAAAAAGGATCAAATAAGTTATTTATAAATACTCTTAACTTAAATAATCAAAGCGAAGTTGGAGGGTATGAAATAGGTGACTATGTAGAAAAAATGTATGTATCAAAAGATGAAAATGACAAATTTATTAGCATGAAACTAAAGTTACAAAAAAATAAAGAAATCTATGAAACTAAATTTAAAGTATATATAAGAAATTTTGAGGGGGAATTTAGGTGAAAATTATATTAATAGGACTTATGGGTGCAGGAAAAACTACAATAGGTAAAGAACTTTCAAATAAATTAAATTTAAGGTTTATAGATATGGATGATGAGATAGAAAAGCAATCTAAAATGAGTATAGTAGATATATTTGAAAAATATGGAGAAAATAGATTTAGAGAAATAGAATCAAAACTTTTAGAAAAAATAGCTTTAGAAGATGATATTATTATTTCTACAGGTGGTGGAATAATAAAAGTAGATGATAATCGTAAATTATTAAAGAAACAAGATAATGTAGTATTTTTAAATGGAAGTATATACACTTTAGTAAAGAATGTATCTAATGATATATATAAAAGACCTCTATTAAAAGATAGTACGGATTTATATATAAAAATAGAAGAACTTTTAAAAGAAAGATATGAAAAATATAAAGAATCTTCTAATATAATCATAGATATAAATAATAAAAATATAATTATAGGTGTTTTTAGAGATATTACACAAAATATAAATAATAATATAATTAAAAAGAAAATAGAAGAAGAAACATACATACATAAAACAAAGAATGACTTTTTAATAAATTTATCTCATGAATTAAAAACTCCTGTAAATTTAATATATTTAAAAAATCAGCTGACAAGATCTCTTTGTGAAAAAAATAGTATTGTTGATATTGGACAAGTTAATTTATTAAATAAAGAATTAAAAAATATAAAAGTGTTGATGAATTTAGTAGAAAGTATAATTTCCTTAGAAAAATTAAATTTGAATTTTTATGAAGATAATAGAGATTATCATAATATAGTAGAAATATTAGAGAATATAGCTATAAAATTGAATAAATATGAAGATATAAATATAATTTTTGATACAGATTCAGAAGAAATTTTTGTGCTTATTGATCCTTATAATTTAATCAAAGTTATAGCTAGATTGATATCTATTGTATGTAAGTATTCAAATAATAAGGCATTGATAAGTTTTGATATCAAACAAAATAAAGATAAAATAAGTATACATATATATAATAAAAATAAGACAAAAGAAAACATAACAGAGAATGAAGCTAATGTAATGGAAACAGCTGCTATACTGTGTAAGCTAGTTCTAAATTTGTATGGCGGAAAACTAGAGATAAAACAAAGATTTAATGATGTAAATATTGAGTTACAAAGTGTAAATAATATAGATTACACTCTTAGAAATGGATTAGAATTAATAAAAGAGGATTTTATAGAAGAAGAATTTCAAAAAATTTATAATTTATAATTGATTTAAAAGAGAGAATAAATTCAAAAATAAGTTCTCTCTTTTTTTTGAATTTATGTATAGTAGTTATTTAAATGGAAATAATTACTATATATGGAGGTGGCCCTTGAAAAAAAGAGGATTTATAACACTAGAATGTATTATAAGCATGTTTGTTTTATCAATAATAGTTTATATGATAACATTTTCTATAAATAATAGCTTTAATTTGCTAAATAAAAACAAGGAGTATAGTACAATGTTAAATTTAGCACAAAATTATATGAATGAAACTAAAAATGATATCAAATATAAAAATGATAAGATAAATACAGAAACTATTTACCTAAATAAATTTCAAATAAATAAGATTATAACGAAAAAAGAAAATTATTATAATTGTTACAAAGTAAGGTTAGAAGTAAAATCTCAAGATAGGAGTGTAAACTTAGAATCATATGTCACGAAAAAATAATGGATCGATTTTAATCATAACAGTATTTGTATTTTTATTTGTGAATATAATTGCGATTAATTGTTCAGCACTTATACTTAGTAATACGAGATATACAAGGTACGATTATGAAGAAGTTTATATGAAAGAGCAATGTTTAGGTAAAATAGAATTAATTTATTCAAATATTTTAAAAGAAGTAGATAAAACTTTAACAAATACTAATGATTATGATAGCTTTAAAGAGTATATTGTATCGGATAATTTTTTAAATACAATAAATAATATACAAGATGATGACCTAAATAATACAACCTATCAAATAAATAGAACTGATTTAAATGATAAAAATAATATTTATTATGAAATCATAAGTAAAACTACATATAATAAATTTTCAAAACAAATAGTAGCATATGTAAAAATTAAAAATCCATTTCAAGAAGATTCATCAAGTGAGAATAAAGATAATAGCCAAGATGTTGAAGATTCAGAAGAAAGTGATTTAAATAAATTCAAATCTTCAGATGAGAATATCGAAGTATCTCAAAAAGAACAGGAGAAGATTAAAAACATAGAAGATATAAACTGTAGTGATTTAGTAATAATGTTTGGATATAAGGAGGAATAAGTATGAAAAGAGAAGGAATGTGACTTTAGTAGAAGTTATTATAGGGATAACTATATTATCGTTAATAGCAACAATGTCATTTACAAAGATTAATTTATCAAATTATAAAGTAAATGCCTTTGCAAAACAAATGGCTAGTGATATAAGATATGTTAGAAAAATAAATAGGTTAGGTAATAGCAAGGTATATATGTATTTTACTAAGCAGAACAATACAAAAGGATACATATTAAGAGAAAATGGTGAAGATATAAAAAGTGTATTTTTACCAGAAGGTGTAGATTTAAGATGTCCTGTAAGTAAAATATTTTTTAAAACAAATGGTTGCTTTTATATAGGAGGCACAACTATAAGTATTATACAAAAAAATAATTATACTGAGATTACAATAGTGCCAACTAGTGGAAGAGTTTTAATTAAAGAAGGTATATATAAATGAAAGCAAGGCAAGGATATATTTTGTTAGAGGTAATAGTATGCACATTTATAATGAGCATGCTAATTATGGTACTTTATAGTGTTACCATTAGTGCTATTAATACAAAAGATAATATAGAAGATAAAATTGAACTCAATCAACAGGCGGAGGAAATGGAATATCATATTAAAAATATAGTTGAAAATTCTATAAATATAATAAATATAACTACAACAGATAATGAAGTAATAGAAACGTTACAAGAAAATAAAACATACAATGTTTTATCTATAAAATTAAATTTTAAAAGTGATGATGAAAATATTAATTCTAAAAATAAAAAAGATAATCAAGAAATCAGTTTTAAAAGAGATCTAAAAAAGATATTTATAAATACCCTTTATGATGACAATTCGAATAAAGCAGGTGGGTATGAAATAGGGGATTATGTAGAAAGCATTAAAATTAAAATTGAATCATCTAAATTAATATGTATTATTATTAATTTAGAAAAAGATAAAGTCACTTTAGAAAAAGAAATGAAATTATTTATAAAGTCTAATGAGTAAAAAAAAGTACAAACCTTGGGGAGATTTGTACTAAGCTTATTGGGGAATATTTTTAAACCTCTTGGTTTAAAAATATTTCGTTTTGTATGGGATTTATATTTATTTAATATTTACCATTTATTTTATGATTTTATTTTACAGTAAAATTATCTATAAAACAAATTACAAATATCTATATAATTCATAGATAAAATTTATGAATTATATATTTTGACTAAATAAACTGTTTAAATATACAATAAGACAGTATTTTGGTGGAATATATATGAATATATAAATGGAAATACTGTACTATAGTTTTTCAATAGAAAAAAACTATAGTTAATAACTATACATAAAAGAAAAGGATGACAATTTAAAAAGTCACCCTTTTCTTTTATGTATAGATTACTCTAATATATAATTTTCTGTTACAAAAGATTTAAAGTTTTCAGCTATAGGTGTTAATGCTTTATCTTTTAATATACCTAAATAGAAGTTTCTTTCCCACGTAGGGGATACTATTTCTATAGTTTTGACATCCATGAATTTAAGTATAGGCATATAAGGTACTATTGCAATACCAAAATTATTAGATACAAGTCCCGCAATAACTTGGTCTTCTTCTATTTCATATGCTATTGTTGGTTTTTTGCCAATAGAATCGAATAAACTATCTACAATATGTCTTAAACCACTTTTTTCACTAAATACAATTTGAGGGTATTCAAGTGTATGTTCTAAAGTTATAGAATCATATTCTGCTAAAGGATGGTTAGATGGAACAATAAGTACTAACTTTTGTGCAGATACTGGAATAAATTCTATATTTTTTTCTTTTTCAGATTTTGAACAAAATATCATATCGTATTTCTTTTCTTTTAGGGATTTTACAAGATCAGCAGTAGTAGCTTCTGTATGAAAGTTAAAGTTTATTTTTTTATCTTTATTATTTTCAATATAGCTTTTTGCAAGTCTAGGAACAAAATTAGTACCTAAAGTACGCAAAAACCCTAAATCTATATAACCTTCACCATTGCTAATAGATTTTAATTCTAAAATACTATTATCTAAAATTTTTAATGATTCTTTGACTTTTTCTAGAAATATCTTCCCACATTTTGTTAAAACAATATTACGACCTTCTTTTTGAAATAATGTAACTCCGAGTTCTTTTTCAAGTAATGATATAGCATGACTTAAACTAGGCTGAGTAATACATAGTTCTTCGGCTGCCTTAGTATAATGTTCTAACTTGGCAAGAGTAACAAAATATCTTAAATGGTATAAATTCAAGATTATTCCCCCTTTTTATGTACATATATATTTTAAACTTTAATAAAAAAAATAAATATTATATAAAGTTTATTTTTTTAATTTATAGATATTATAAAAATAATATACTAAAAATTATATATAAAATCAATGGATTGATAGAATATTATCAATTAGTCATGTGAAAAAGATTATGTTAATATTTAAACATAAGATAAATATGAAAGAAAAAGACAAACAATTAACAATAAAAAAGTAACAAGGGGGATTAGGAATATGTCTAAACAACATCCATTAACAATTAGTTCTTATACATTAGGTACAAAAGTAACTTTTGAAGAAAGAGTAATCGCAGCTAAAAATGCTGGATATGAAGGAATCGGGCTAAGAGCTGAAAACTATATAGCAGCATTACAAGAAGGATTACATGATGAAGATATCTTAAATATATTAAAAAAACACAATATGAAAGTAACAGAAGTTGAATATATAACTTTATGGGCAGATGACGAAAGAACTTTAGAACAACAAATGAAAGAGCAAATATGTTTCAAAATGTGTGAATTATTCAATGTAAAACAAATAAACTGTGGTTTAATGGAAAACTACTCAATCGAACATACAGCTCAAAAATTAAAAGAGTTATGCTTAAGAGCTGGGGATATAATAATAGGTGTTGAACCAATGCCATATAGTGGTATACCAGACTTAGAAAAAGGATGGAAAGTTGTAGAAGCATCAGGATGTGATAATGCAAAAATCATATTAGATACATGGCACTGGGTAAGAGCTAATCAACCATTTGAAAAAGTAATAGATATGATACCAGCAGATAAAATAGTATCTGTTCAAATAAACGATGTTCAAGCTAGACCATATGCAAAAGAAGTATTAAGAGATGAATCAATGCATGATAGAGTTGCACCAGGTTGTGGATATGGAGATACTGCAGGGTTCTGTAAAATGCTACAAAAGAAAGGTGTTAAACCAAACGCTGTAGGTGTTGAAGTTATATGTGACGAATATGTAGAAAAAGGTGTAGATTTCGCAGCTAAATATACATATGACAATGCAGTTAAAGTATTAAAAGAAGCTTGGCCAGAAGTTTTAGCTTAATAAAAAAATAACAATAAATAAAATGAGCTTACAATTACAATATAGATAAATAAAGTAATAACTTATTAACGCGTTAATAATAGAAATTTTAACAAAATATTAAAATACTAGGAATTTAATATCTTACAAATTAAAATTAACTTGAATGGAGAAGAGGTATAATTATGAGTTTTGAAAATATGTTTAAGCCAATACAAATAGGCCCTATGAATGTACCAAATAGATTTGTTGTTCCACCAATGGGAAATAACTTTGCAAATACAGATGGAAGTCTAAGTGAAAAATCTAAAAATTACTATGCTGCAAGAGCAAAAGGTGGATTTGGTCTTATAACTATAGAATCAAGTGTTGTTTATTATAAATCAAAAGGTGGTCCAAGAAAACCTTGTCTTTTCGACGACAGTGTAATAGATAGCTTTAAAAATGTAATAGACGCATGTCATGCTGAAGGTGCAAAAGTTTCTGTTCAACTTCAACATGCAGGTCCAGATGTAAATCAAAAAATAGCTGGATACCCATTAGTAGCAGCTTCACCAATTCCATCAAAAGATGGACATCCAACGCCAGTAATATTAACTACTGAAGAAATATATGACATAATAGAAGCTTACGGAGATGCAGCTGTTCGTGCTATGAAAGCTGGAATAGATGCTGTTGAACTTCACTGTGCTCATGGATATTTAGTAAGTACATTTATATCACCAAGAACTAATAAGAGGGTAGATGAATTTGGTGGATGTTTTGAAAATAGAATGAGATTCCCTCGTTTAATAATAGAAAATATAAAAAAGAAAACAGAAGGAAAAATAGCTATATTAGCTAGAATCAATGCACAAGATGATGTTTTAGGTGGACTTACACTTCAAGATAGTACAGCTGTAGCAGTTTATTTAGAAGAAGTATGTAAAATAGATGCTCTACATGTATCTCGTGCAACTCACTTAAATGACGAATGTATGTGGGCTCCAACAGCAATACATGGAGGATTCTCTTCAGATTTAGTATCAAGTATAAAAGAAGTTATAAACATACCAGTAATAACTGTTGGGCGTTTTACTGAACCACAATATGCTGACATAATGGTTAAACAAGGAAGAGCTGACTTAGTATCATTTGGTCGTCAAAGTTTAGCAGATCCAGAAACTCCAAACAAAGCAAGAGATGGAAAATTAGAACTTATGACTCCATGTATAGCATGTTTACAAGGCTGTGTTCCAAACATGTTCCAAGGTAAGCCAATAACTTGTTTAGCAAATCCATTTTTAGGACGTGAAGGTGAATTAACTATGGCTAAAGAATCTAAAAGTGTATTAGTTATAGGTGGTGGACTTGGCGGTATGCAAGCTGCTTGGGTAAGTGCTCTAAGAGGACATAAAGTAACATTAGTAGAAAAATCATATACATTAGGTGGACAAATGAGACTTGCTGCATATCCACCAGGAAAAGGCGATATAACTAATTTAGTTCGCAATTTTATAGCTAGATGTGATGAATATGGAGTAAAAGTATTATTAAATACTGAAGCAACTGAAGAATTAGTAAAAGAAATGAATCCAGATGTTTGTATAGTTGCAACAGGAGCTACGCCATTAGTATTACCAATACCAGGTATAAATGATGTTGGTGTAATAAATGCTATAGACTTATTAGATGGTCAAAAAGCTTGTGGTACAAAAGTATTAGTAGTAGGTGGAGGAATGGTTGGTGCAGAAACTGCAGAATTCCTAGCTGAACAAGAACATGAAGTATCAATAATAGAATTTAAAGATAAGATAGCTGGTGATGTAGCTAAAGAACATAGAAAATACATCATGGAAGCATTTGATAGACATAATGTAGAAAGTATAACAGGAGCAAAAGTTGCAGAATTCTACACTGACGGTGTTAAATATGAATTAGCTGACGGTTCTGTACATGAAGTTAGAGGATTTGACTCAGTTGTACTTGCAATGGGATCTAGAAACTACGATCCAATAAGTGAATCATTAAAAGATATAGTAAAAGAAACTTATGTTATAGGGGATGCCGTTAGAGCAAGAAGAGCTTTAAATGCAACAGCAGAAGCTTTAGATGTAGCTTTAAGTATATAATTAAAAGAATAAAAAATTCTGATATAGTTTAATAATTGCAAACTTAGTTAAGTGTTTAGAGTTAGATTCTAAACACTTAACAAATGTCATTTTAGGGGTAAGATGGCATTTGTAATTTGGGGGATATAAAGAATCGGAGGAATGTAAAATGGAAATTTCAGGTAGAACAGGTTTATTAGGATTAATAGGATCACCAGTAGGACATTCAGGCTCACCTGCAATGTATAATTATAGTTTTGAAATACTAGATTTAGATTACAAATATTTAGCATTTGATATACCAGTAGAAAAAACTGAAGATGCGGTAAATGCTTTTAGAACTTTCAATATGAAAGGTGGAAATGTTACAATGCCTTGTAAAGGAGAAGTTGCAAAATACATGGACGAATTATCTCCAGCTTCTCGTATAATCGGAGCTTGTAACACAATAATAAACAAAGATGGAAAATTAATCGGAGATATAACAGACGGAAAAGGTTATGTAAGAAACTTAAAAGAAAATGGTGTAGATATAAAAGGTAAAAAAATGACTATAATGGGTGCAGGTGGAGCTGCAACTGCTATACAAGTTCAAGCTGCACTTGATGGAGCAAGAGAAATATCTATATTCAATAAAAAAGACGCTTTCTTTGAAAAAGCACAAAAAACTGTTGAATCTATTAAAAAAGAGGTACCGGATTGTATAGTAAACTTATTTGATATAGATGACACTGAAACATTATATGCTGAAATAGCAACAAGTGATATATTAACTAATGCTACATTAATAGGTATGAAACCTTATGATAATGAAACTAATATAAAAGATACTAGTGTATTTAGAAAAGATTTAGTAGTAACTGATGTTGTATACAATCCAATAAAAACAAAAATGATATTAGATGCTGAAGAAGCTGGTTGTAAAGTAATCGGTGGAAAAGGAATGTTATTATACCAAGGAGTTGAAGCATTCAAATTATTTATGGAATGTGAAATGCCAGTTGAAGAAGTAAAAGCTAAATATTATTCTGATTTATAAAATTTAGATAATAATATTTATGAATAATATGTATAAGTGTTGATAGTGGTTTTCCACTATTAACACTAGTTATTTATACTTCGAGACGTTAAGAATTTAACAAATTAAAAAAATATAAATTTACTTTAAATTAGACATAACAAATTAAAATTATATAAAAAACGGAGGACACTCAAATGGAAAAAATTAATTATAAGAAATTTTATCCTACTGCAGTAGCTTTATACTTTACGTATTTTATACATGGTATAGGGGCTTCTATATTAGGACAATATAAACAAGATTTTGCATCAATGTGGGGTGCAAAAGTATTAGAAGATGGAACTTTTGATGTAAGTATGGTAGTTTCAGTAATCGCTGCACTTGGACTTGGACGTTTAATATCTCTTCCTTTCTCAGGACCAATATCTGATAAATTTGGAAGAAGAATTAGTGGTATTATAGGTGTTATATGTTATGCATTATACTTAGGTGGAATAGTATTTTCTCCAAATATGGCAGTAGGTTATGCATTTGCTATAATAGGTGGGGTTGCTAACTCATTCTTAGATACTTGTGTAACACCATCTTGTATGGAAATATTCCCTGAAAATGGTTCGGTAGCAAATATGTTCACTAAATTTTCAATGTCTATAGCACAATTTGCATTACCATTTGGTATAGGATTTGTTGCTTCAAGTGCATTACCGTTTAGAACAATATTTATAGTAGCAGCAGTAGCAATAGCAATAGATGGTTTATTAATAGCATTCTTACCATTCCCTAAAGTAGATACTACAGAAGCTAAAGGGACTAAAAAAGAAGTTAAAAAAGAAAAAATGAAATTTACTCCAGCAAGTATAGCATTAATATGTATAGGATTTACTTCTTCTTCAACTTTCATGATATGGTTAAACTGTAATCAAGAATTAGGTAAATTATATGGTCTTGCTGATCCAAGTAAAATACAATCATTCTATGCAATAGGAACTTTCTGTGCAATATTAGTTTCATCAGTATTAATAAATAAAGGTTTAAAAGCAGCTAGAATACTTATAATATATCCAGCAATATCAGCAGCTATGCTTATAGCAATATACTTTATAAGAATACCTTCTATATGTTTAGTTGGTGGATTTGTATTAGGCTATGCAGCAGCGGGTGGAGTACTTCAACTTTGTGTATCAACAGCAAATGAAATGTTCCCTAAAGATAAAGGTAAAATAACTTCAATAGTAATGATTGCATCAAGTGTCGCAAACTACACTATAATAAGTTTTGCATCTTATTTAATCAAAGTTGGTGGAGCAGTAAACGGGCCAATAAACGTTGTTTTACTTAATATTGTAGTAACAGTAATAGGTGTATTACTTGCAGTATATGTAAATATAGAAAATGATAAAATGGAAAAAGCCAATAAAGTAGCATAGATTCCTAAAAACATATAATTATAAAAATGAGTCTTAAAATTTATTAAATTAAGTTTTGAGACTTATTTTTTTTGAACTTTATATATAAAAGTTAAGAAAATTAAAATTCTTTAATAAATTATGAAATTGAACTTTATATATAAATAAAAAATATTATTTATTGGAAAAAGCATATAATAAATTGTGTAAATTAAAGTGAAATGTAGTAAATTTGTAGGTTTATAAGTCAAAAAATACGAGCATACTTTTTTGATATGATTGACAATTTTTTTTTATTCGCTAGAATTTAAGTATACAAAACCTAGTTTTGTTATAAATAAAATAAATAAATGGAGGAAAAAAATGAAAAAACTAATAAAAAGTTTAGACAAATTAAATAGTTATTTCTACTTTAGCTTCTGGGGCTTTTATTTTAGCGCTGGCTATTTTTACTGCAAAACTAAAAATAAACTTTTTATTATGAGTTCTAAATTAACCTACATTTAATATTAAAATTTTAAAATAGGTAAATAATATTTTTTATAAAAAGGGAACTCATAGGAGTTCTTTTTTTAATTATATATAAAATTACAGGAGGATAATTAATATGAGTAGTATAAGTTCAAAAACAAAAGTATATAGTGTTATAGGGCATCCAGTTAGCCAAAGTTTTTCACCAAAGATACATAATTATTTATTTGAAAAATATGATATCGATGCGGTTTACGTAAGTTATGATGTAAATCCAGATCGCGTTAAAGAGGGCATAGAAGGAATAAGACATTTAGGTATAATGGGAACTAATGTTACAATACCTCATAAAATAGAAGTTATGAAATATCTAGACGAGATAGATAAAAAAGCTAAGTTATTTGGAGCAGTAAATACTATTAAAAATGTAGATGGAAAACTATATGGATATAATACTGATGGGACAGGTCTTACTAAATCAATAAGAGACTCTAGTGGTGAAGATATAAAAGGCAAAAAAGTTCTTATAATAGGTGCAGGAGGGGCATGTAGAAGTATTGCTATACAACTTGCTATAGAAGAAGCAGCATCAATTGAAATTGTAAATAGAAGTATAGAAAAAGCTCAAATAATAGCAGATACAATAAATAGTCATTTTGAAACAAAGGCTATTGCATCGTCTAAAACTATAACTCAAGACGATATAGATAATGTAGATATACTTATAAATACTACGCCAATTGGAATGGGAACTGATGAATCTCCAATTGATATATCATTAGTACCTCCTAAAAATATGATAGTAGCAGATGCAGTTTATAAACCACACGAAACAGCACTTATTAAATGGGGGCTTAAATATAATCTAAAAATAGCTTATGGAATACAAATGCTTATAAATCAAGGAATACATTCTTTTAGTATATGGACAGGTGTTAATCCAACATTAGAAGATACAGAAAATATACTTAAAATATTTTTAGAACAACAAAAAAATGAATAAAATTTGTATATGTAAAGATAGGTTTTAAAATTTATACAAGATAAATTTTAAACCAAAATAAAAACACTTCATATAAAATGAAGTGTTTTTAAAGATTTATACAAATGTTATTTTTATAGGCTGCTTTGCTAAGGTAGGTATTTAAAGCAGTCTATGATTTATATTAATATCCTATTTATAATTAAGTTTGAGGAAAATAACTTTTTTAGGATATTAAATTCTATACATAAATATCAAGGAAGTCGTGTTTAGTAAGAGTATTTATAATATTTCTTCCTTCTTCAACACCTTCTATTATACGTCTAGCTCTAACGCTATCTCCAATAGAAATAACTTCTATATTTGTATCAGAATATTCTTCCTTAAGAGCTTCTAATACAGGGTTGTTAGATCTCATTCCTAAACATACAAATCCATAGTCAAATTCTAATTCGTCTAATTTACCATCTGCATATTCAACTAAGAATGAATTATCTTTTACTTCTAATAATTTAGTGCTAGTAAGCTGTTTTACTCCATGTTTGTTTAATAAATCGAAAGTACCAACTTTTGATACTGGATCTATTCCATTTCCTATAACCGGTGCCATTTCAACTATAGAGCATTCAGCATTTCTTGGAGCAAAGAATTCTGCAACATCAAGACCAACAGCTCCACCACCGATTATAACAACTTTTTTACCATTTAAATCTTCTGGATAATTATCAATGTTGTTTATCATATCTAATATAGAGAATACTTTTGAATCTTCTTTAGCCATTACATCATGAAGACCTTTTATTGGAGGTAATAATGGAGAAGAACCAGTAGCATTTACAATTAGACTTGGTTTTAAACTTTTTACTAAATCTACAGTAGCTTCAGTGTTTTTGAATATATATAAATTTTCTAGTTTTTCTGCTCTGTTTATTAAGTATTTTGGGAAGTCATATAATCTCTTTTTATCTGGTATTTTAGAAATTTCAGTAGCAAGACCACCTAAAACATCTTTTTTCTCAAGTAAGAATGTAGTACATCCAACTTCTGCAGCTGTACATGCAGCTTCAAGTCCAGCAGTACCAGCACCTATAACTACTACAGAACAGTGTTTTTTAACTTTTTCTTTTTTGTAATTTTCATCTTCATTTACAGAAGGGTTTACAGTACATCTTATAGGTCTATTTATACCGATTCTGTTGCCAGCACATCCTATATTACAAGATATACATTTTCTAAGTTCATCTTCTTTTCCTAATTCAACTTTGTTTACCCATTCAGGATCAGCTATAAGTCCACGACCCATACCGATTAAATCAGCATCTCCTCTTTCAAGTATATCTTCAGCAACTTGAGGGTTTCTTATATTACCCATTGTTATACATGGTTTACCAAACTTTTCTTTTACAGCTTTTGATAAATAAGCTCTCCAACCATCTTTTAAGTAGTTAGCATCTATTTGGTATTGGATTGAACCATTAAGAGCTGCAGATACGTCGTATATATCAACTTCATCATTTAAGTATTCTAAGTACTCTAGGCAATCATCTATTGTATTACCACCTTCCATAAATTCATCAGCACTTAAACGTAATAATATTGGGAAATTAGGTCCAACATTTTTTCTAACTTCATCTATTACAAGTCTTGCAAAACGAGTTCTATTTTCAATAGAACCACCAAACTCATCAGTTCTATTATTGTATAAAGGTGATAAGAATTGACTTATTAAGTAAGAGTGACCTGCATGTATTTCTACAGCATCAAAACCAGCAGTTTGTGCTCTTTTAGCAGCTTCACCGTATTTTTTAGCTATTTCATATATTTCTTCTTTTTCAAGTGGTCTAGGGATTTCTCCGCCAGCTTTTGATGGTATATTTGAAGAAGAAACTGGTTGCATTCCTGTTCTTGAAGACATTGCAGAAGCTCCAGCATGATTTATTTGTATAGCTATTTTTGTTCCATATTTGTGAACTCTTTCGCAAAGTTTATATAATCTTGGTAAATAACTATCGTGGTCTATACGAAGTTGAGAAGTACCATTTGAACCTTGTGGTGAAAATACACTAGCATTTTCTACTATTATAAGTCCAGTTCCACCTTTTGCTCTTTGTTCATAATAATTAATATGTAAGAAACTCATTTCTCCATTTTGTTCACCATAATTTGTACCCATTGGCATCATTACAATGCGGTTGTTTAAAGTCATATTTTTCACTGTTAAAGGTGAGAAAATATTTTTATATTTATGTGACATTTTAAAACCTCCATAATTTTTTCTTTTATTTTTAGCGTTAATATTGTTTTCTAATTTGTTTGTTATTTTTTTGTTAATTCAATTCTATCAGCATTTTTTAGAAATAACTAATAGACTTTTTATTAAAATTTATAGATAAAACTAATAGAAATTAAATTTTTAACAAAGAATAATTATAAATTAGCTAAAAAAGTATTTAGATTTTTATAGTCAAATAATTTATAAATAAAATTTTAAAAATAACAGATTTATATAGATTTTATTTATAAATAAGATATAATAGAAGTAAATCAATATTCTAAAAAATGAAGTATATATTAATAAATAATTAAGATTAATCTTTATATAGAAGGGGGACAAAATGAACTTAAATCACTTACAATATTTTGTTAAGTTAGCTTATTTAGAGCATTATACTAAAGCAGCAAAAGATTTATCTATAACTCAACCGAGTTTAAGTCATGCTATTTCTTCATTAGAAGAAGAATTAGGAACTAAATTATTTGAAAAACAGGGGAGAAATGTAATCCTGACTAAATATGGAAAGATATTTTTAAAATATGTAGAAAAATCATTAGAATATTTACAAGAGGGTGTAGATAAAACAAAAGCTTTAACTTGTGCGACAAGTGGACTTATAGATTTAGGATATATATATACATTAGAGGCAGATTTTATGCCCAATATGGTTAGAAAATTTTTAGATGAAAATAAAGACAAAAACTTTGGTTTTACATTTTCATCAAATAATACAAAGTCTATTATAGAAGGATTAAAAAATGAAAAATATGATTTAGGATTCTGTTCTAAAGTTGAAAATGAAACTAGCATAGATTTTATAAAAGTAAAACAAGAAGAATTAGTAATAGTAGTGCCTAAAAATCATGAACTATCTAAATATAATGAAATCGATTTAATAGAAACAATATCTTATAATCATATCGTATTTACAAAGTCAAGTGGATTAAGACAAGTTATAGATAATTTATTTAAACAAATAGATAAAAAACAAAACATATCTTATGAAGTTGAAAATGATAGCTCTATGGCAGGACTAGTTGCACAAGGGTTTGGTATAGCTATAATGCCTAATATACCATTTTTAAAATATTTTGATGTAGATATTATAAAATTAAAAAGCCCTGCATATACAAGGAATATTTACATGGCGAAATTGAAAAACAAATACTTACCTCCTGCGGTAGAGAAATTTAGCAAATTTGTTATAAAAAATTGTAATGTAAAATAAAGTTATAAAATTTAAAATAAATATAGATTTATACTGAACAATATATAAATTTATGTTATATATTAATGTATAATTTTTTTGATATAATACTATTTAGGGATTTAAATAAATATTAGAAGGGAGATTTTGTGGAGTATGAGTTCTTTAAAAGTTAGAAATGTAGAAATAGGGAAGGGAATACCAAAAATAATTGCTCCAATTTGTGATAAAACAGAAGAAGAAATATTACATACAGCAAGAAAGTTTTCTATCATACCAGTAGATTTTGACATACTTGATATAGATATAGTTGAATGGAGAGTAGATTTGTATGATTATTATAATGATTATAAAAAAATAGAGGGTGTCTTAGAAAAGCTTAGAAAAATATTAAAAAATATACCAATTATATTTACTATTAAAAGAAATGCAAGTCATGGTGAAGCGGAGATATCTAAAGAAGATTATGTAAAAATATATAAAGAAGTATGTGCTACAAAATTAGTAGATTTAATAGATATTGAAGATAGTATAGGGAAAGATAATATGGAAGATATAATTGAATTTGCTAAAGATATGGGGACATATGTAATAACTACTAATCACAATCTAGATCATACACCTTCGAAAGCTGAATGTATTGCTACAGCAAAAGAATTAGAAGATATGGGGGCTGATATTATAAAAATAATAACAAAACCAAGTAGTAAATTAGATGTGGTAGAATTACTAGAGACAACAATTATTATAGCTGAGCATATTGCAAACGTTCCTATTTGTACAATTTCAATAGGTGAGAAAGGTGGGCTTAGCCGAATTTGTGGAGAATTTTTTGGCTCATGTATGACTTATGGGGTCAATAGAAAGAAAAGTGCTCCTGGACAACCTAATATAGAAGATTTAAGTAATTTATTAAAATTAATACATAAAAATATAGAAGCTTAGAAATATATATAAATAAAGTAATAAATTAATTAGACGAAATTAGTATTATAGTTTACTATTAATAAAAAACTAATTTAAATGGGAAAGAGCATGGAAATATAAGAAAAAATTTGTGGTCTAGTATTTTTTAGATTAAAAAATAAAAGTGAAATATAGTATTTTATTTAAAAATCAAACAAAATTCGACTTATAAAAATCGAAAAATTAAAAAATAAAGAATATTATCAAAATGGGCTTTTTAATCTTTGGGATTGTTGAAATTTCATTAATATATTGCTATAATTTAGTAAAAATACAATTAGATAAGGTGGGTATTGCATATGGATAATATAGAAAAAGTAAGAGCTAAAATTAGTATGTATGATGATGAAATTATAAAAATTTTGTCAAAAAGAATGGATTGTATAGACGAAATAATGCAATATAAAAAAGAAAAAGGTCTGCCTATACTACAACCAGAATATGAAGGTAAAAAAGAAGTAGCACTATGTAAAAAATTAAAAGATAATAAATATGAAGATGAAATAATGAACGTATTTAGATACGTTGTTAAAAATGCTAAAAAATATCAAGCTAAAAACCTATTCCCATACAATATAATGTTAATAGGATTTATGGGATGTGGTAAATCTACAATAGCTAAATATTTAAGCCATATACTTGAAATGGAAGATTTAGAAACTGATGACTTTATAGTAAAAAGAGAAGATATGACAATAAATGAAATATTCCAAAGAAAAGGTGAAGAATATTTTAGAAAATGTGAAAGTAATGCTTTAAAAGAATTAGAAACTAGACAAGGAATAATAATCTCTTGTGGTGGTGGAATGCCAATGAGAGATGAAAATGTAGAATTAATGAAGAAAAATGGAAAAATAGTATTGCTTACAGCATCTCCAGAAACAGTATATGATAGGGTAAAATATAGTAATCAAAGACCATTATTAAATGGAAATATGAATGTTGAATATATAAGCGATTTAATGGAAAAGCGTAGAAGTAGATATGAATCAGTAGCAGATATCGTAGTAAATACAGACCAAAAACCAATACATGCAATAGCAGAAGAAGTAGTAAGTAAATTAGCAAATTTAGATTAATATAAAAATAAAAATCCTTTCTTTGATTATATATTTAGAAAGGATTTTTTTAGTACATAGGAAATTATAATCAGATTTAAATAGTGGATAAATATAATTTACGTTAATGCATTTCAAAAAAATCTACATCTTTAAGGGTCTTTAGAACTAAAGATTTTTTTATAATTTTGGAATAAATATTTAATATAAAGTAAAAATTATAATATAGAAATAAAATATAATAAACTAAAATACTTAAAACCTTGTTTACTAAAGATAAATTATGATATTATAGTATATATGATTGTTAATATATATAAAACTTGACAATCTTAGTAACATATATATAATAAAAATGATAAAACATTAGAAATTTATTTACATGGAGGAATAATAATGGTAACAGCAGGAGATTTTAGAAAAGGTGTAACTTTTGAAAAGGATGGTCAACCATGTTTAGTAGTTGATTTCCAACACGTTAAACCAGGTAAAGGTGCAGCTTTCGTAAGAACTAAATACAAAAACTTAAGAACTGGAGCTATAAGAGAAGAAGCTTTTAATCCAAGTGATAAATTCCCAAAAGCTATAATAGAAACAAAACAAATGCAATATTTATACAATGATGGTGAATTATACTACT
>OLNJ01000900.1_pt1 | contig 19817 bp, 18 predicted proteins | sample 1672191 | NCBI WGS metagenome assembly OLNJ01 (sample SAMEA3136657, study PRJEB25190) | human gut metagenome | biome: human gut; feature: human-associated habitat; material: faeces | place: Austria | collected 2013 | reverse complement strand
ATTATACATACAAAGTTAGGTATAATTGAGCAAATTAAACATTTTAAAATTATGGTATAAATTAAATTTTCACTCATATTTACAAAATTACATAGTATACCACATAAAATAATATTTACTGTTAATATCAATATGTATTTAAAATATTTTATTAAATAAGATAGTGGTTTTTTAAAAAAACCATATTTATAGACAACATATGGGTCATACCACATATTAGTAAATAGTCTTGCTATAAATGTAGCAAATAATATCCCAGCTAACCCCCATTTATATCCTAAAATTATCGAAAAAACAATATTTAGAAACGCCGTAAATATCTGTGTAATCCTTCCATATCTAAATAAACCTAAAGTTTGTTTAAATGTCCATATAGCATTTTGCATACCTACTGTATAAAAATTTAATGATATTATGAATGGAATCTCTAATCCTAATACATAACTTTCCCCAAAACATATTTTAACTAAATCATTTGATATATATAATATTCCAATTGATGCCCAGCTAAATATCCAAAAATTCATCATATTTAAAAATTTGAACATATTATACTGTCTATATTTAGATTCCGTTACATTATAATTTCCAATGCTTGCTGTTATACCATTAAAAACTTGATTCAATAAGGATTGTAATGTAGTTGTAAGCAAAGTATAGTTAGAAGCCATGCCTGTTGTTGCTAAACCATTAAAAAATGTTGTAATTATATTATCCGTACTATTTACTAATAATCCTGATAACTTATATACTGTTAAATCCCTTATATCTTTAAATAGTGATTTTTTCTCTTCTCTATCTAGAGGCTTTATATCATTTTCTTTTATATAAGGAAATTTTTTAACTGCAATATGTGAAATTACAATATTATAAATTATAGTTCCTATTGTTTGAATTATTAAGTATCCAATATATTCTCTAGTCAATATTAGATATATCATTTGTATTATACTTTGTATAATAGTAATAATATAATTTACCCCCATAACAATATAGTTTTGTTGAGCTGCTATAATTAATGAACTTCTATAGCTAAAAAAATACGTAATAACTGTATTAAACAAATATATACAATATAATAAATAAACACTCTCCTTAATATCAGGTATATCCCTTATTATTATCTTTAAAAAAGGTATTAAACTTAAACCAATTATTCCAATTATAATACCAATAATTCTATATGCTTTTCCATAAAACTCCACCAGAGTAGCTATTTTAGATTTATTCTCCTCTGCCAAGGGTCTATATAAAGCATATACTATTGCGCCACCTATACCTAATTCTGCTAAAGAAAGCATCGTTAATATATTTGTAAAAAGTCCACTTATTCCTAAATATTCAGCTGATAAACACCTTACAAATACTATCCTACATATAAATCCTAAAATCGTATTCAATATGTATCCCCCAATACCTGTAAAAATATTCAAAATAGAATATTCTAGTCTTGATTTTTTTTTCATATACATACTCTCTCCTATAAAATTGCTCTTAAAACTGACTAATCCATAAACGTATATTTTCTTTCGGTAAATTAACCTTTGTTTCAAATGAAGATTTAATTTTCTTCTCTAGTTTATTTTTAACATGTGCTCTATATATAATTGGTAATCCTGTATCATTTGATATAGCTTCAGCCCTATTGTCTATAGAAATTATTATACTTCTATGTCTGTAGGACATAGCTCTTATTCCTGCATGTAATCGAGTTCCTATATAATCTAAAGAGTTATTTTTTTCAAGGAATTTATCATAATTTTCAAGTCCTATTGGTATTATATTTAACTTATGAATATAACCTAATTCACTTAAATATTCATAATCATCTTCACCTTGTATCCATATACTTACTTTATCATAATTATCAAGTAATATATCTAACATAGCTGAATCATTTTCTTTATCTCTACTATAATCTGTTATTGTACAAACTACATCTCTAGATTTTATTAATGGAATCTCAGAACACAATTTTTCATCTAGCCTCCACATAGTAGGGCAACTAGTATTCACTACATTTTTTATACCTATATCTTTTAAGCATTTTTCTGTAAAACTATCTCTAACAGAATGTACTGCGTCTTTAGATAACATATATTTTAATAATTTCTTAGTATATGGAGTAAACTTATTATTTTTCGAGGCAAATCCAACCCCCATTAATATTATCTCATTATAACTATCTATGTTCTCAGGTAGCTTCCATACTCCATAACTTTTCATATTACCAGATAATATATTAGTGCCACAAACTATCTTTTTATCTATATTTTTTAATAAATTTAACTCTTCATCTTTAGGATATGTATGTGTTGGAACATGCTTAAATTCTTTACCTCTATTAAGATTTTTTAAAAAATGAATACAGTTATCCATAATTATTTGATCTCCTGAATTTTGGCTATTCATAAATGTATCAAAAATAAGAATTTCTTTGTTACTTTTATTTTTATTATTAAAATGTTTTTTAATTATTGCTTTATATAGATATAAATAATCAAAAGCTATAATCAACTTTTCATGCAATAATGACACAAACTTTTTCAATATATTTTTTGGTAATTTGCTAAATAGTTCAATAAAGTTGTACTTTTCAAAAATGCTCTCCATTATTAATATATATCCTCCCAATCTATTTCCATATTTTTTATAGATATTTCTTTGATGGCACATAACTTTTTTTATTTTTTCATCTAGCCAAGATGCTGTAAAATGATGAATTGAATATGTATCTTTTGTTATATTTATATCACCTGTTGTAAAATTTTTAGGACATAGTACCTCTGAATTATATACGACTATGTTATCTAAATTTTGTGTAATATCATTTCTAACTAAACCATTATCACATAATACCTTTGTAGTAAAATGAGGAGAAGGCAACATATTTAATGTTCCATCTTTTTCACAAAAATGCATATTATCATAAAAATCTCTCATTTCTTTAATTAATGGGTTTTTAGAAATAGATCCAAATCCTTGTCCACAATTTACAAATAACTCTTCTGTTCCTGTATTTTCAAAACCTATAAAAGCTTTTTTTTCTAATAAATCATCAAAATTTTTAATAATCTCAACATCTGTATCTAAATATATTCCTCCATGATTATAAATAATATCTAGCCTTGCATAATCTGGTACAAATCCCCATTTTTTTGCTTCATACGCTTCTCTCATATACTGATTTTTAGTAAAATCATAATTATTTTCATTCCATTCGATTATTTCATAGTCAGGACAGTATTTTTTCCAACTATCTATACAATACTGAACTGATTGAGGTTTCTCTGCTGATCCAATCCAGCAATAATGAATAATTTTAGGTATAGTAGCCATAAATATTCCTCTCCTTTAAAATGTCTGAATTTTATTTAAAAACGATACATAATCAAAATCATCTAGATATCTTCTAATAAAAAAACTCTTTTTAAAGTATATTAATACACCCACTTCATCCTTATCTTCAAAGCCATTAATCTTGTATGAAGACTTAATTTCAGGATAGTCCTTATTGGTAAATATTACTTTATTTTTATATGGTAATTTGTCAAACTCCTTTAAGCTTGAATAACTTGCCTTATCTCCATCAATCCCCATTATATATATATTATCCCAGTTAATTCTCATTTTTCTTTCATTCCACTTGCATACAGCTTCATCAAAAGTATCGTAGTGATTAAATCTTATCTTTACATCATATAACATACCACAAGGAAAATCATAGTTTTTATCTTCTATCTCAACTAATTCTTGTTCTAAATAATACTTCATATTACTTACAAATTTTATAAAATCATCTGTATCCATGCTTAAATTTATAGTGGGTGAATTAAAAGGTAAGTTTAAATCATGATATATAATCCCCCCATTACAATTTGATGATATTATAGTGGGATTATAATTTTTTAATTTTCTTTTTTTTAGTTCTTTGTATATTCTCCACTCTATTCTCTTTATTAATGAAAACACATATGCCTCCTAAATTTTAATATATTTTGCAATGAAGTTTTGGATAGTATCTTAGAATAAAAAATCTAATTTTCTGTTTTATACTAAAGTGACTATCTTTAATTATTCGATTAAAAATCTCATTGTATCTAACTTTAGACTTTTCTAATAAACTTTTTACCTCAACTTCATCTACTTCTATATTTTTATAAGCTGTTGCTAAACTTGAATATAAATGTAAATATGCTTCATCAGCATAGTTATGTACATTATTTTTATCTAAAAATAATGCTCTTAAGTACACTGCCTCTATAAAATCAAAATATTTTTTATTATATCCTTCAGAAATAATACTTCCTCTTCTAGATCTATAATAATAAGAATCTTTTCCTGTTAATACTACTCTATTTGCTTTAAATAATAATTCATGATAAACAAATGTATCTTCATAATATTTTTCTAATGGGAATTTTATATTTTTAAATAGGATGGATTTAAACATTTTGTTACACACTGACGGTTGTCTAAGCGTTTCAAACCTATAATTCTCATCTAGAACTTTCATTTTTTCTACTGGATTATAAAACTTTTCAGTATCTTCTTCTCCATAATATCTAATCATATTGCAAACAGCTATATCACTATTTGTTTTCATAATAGAATTATACATACTTTCTAATGTATCCTCATGAATAAAATCATCCCCATCTATAAAGTATAAAAATTCACCTGTTGCAGCTTCAATACCAAAATTTCTAGCATCAGAAAGACCTCCATTATTTTTATGAATAACATGTACTCTATCATCTATACTTTTATAAGTATCACATATATTTCCACTATTATCCGTAGATCCATCATCAACTAATATCAATTCAAATTCTTTAAATGTTTGATTCAATATACTATCTACACACTTATTTATATATTCCTCCACATTATAAATAGGTACAATTACACTAACTTTGACCATTTATATTCCCCTTCCTAAAGTATTTCTAATTTTACTTGTCATGTAAGGAGTTTTGTAAAATGATTTGATTAATACTTTTTCCTTCGTAGAAAACTTACTTAAATCACTTTCTTTTATTAAACAATTAAACTTTATCATAATTTCTTCCCTATAAAATTTATTCTTATCTAAATCTCTACTCATACAAAGTTTTTGAAAATTATATATACAACATAATAAAAAGCTTTTTAATGCTAAATATTCTAAGTTTGGAAATTTTTCTTTTATAATCAAATATCTCTCATAAAGTGCATCTATTGAATCTAACCTCCTAACAGAATATGATTTTCCCATAGTACTGCTATCATGTTGTCTATAATAATACGTAATTAAGTCTAATGTTGAAATTCTCTTTGCATTAAGAAATAACTTATATGTCCAATATTCATCATCTATATATTTTCCATCTGGAAATCTTATATCTTTTAGTAATTCCGTTTTATATAATTTATTCCACGGAGTTTGATGAAATTTTCTACTTATAATTAGTTCTTCTAGTGCTTTTTCAGTATTAAAAACTTTTATATTCTTCTTATCTATAGAATTTTTTATATTCAATTCATTATTAAATTTATCTAACGTTGTAGTAAAATTACCTTCTATAATATCTGCATCTATGTTAATCATATTTTTATAAAGTATTTCTAAATTATGAGGATGTAAAATATCATCACTATCTATAATTGTAAATAAATTTCCCTTTATCAAATCCAGGCCTGTATTTTTAGCCATTGCAGCTCCCATATTTTCCTGATTGATTAATCGTATTCTTTTATCCTTATTTACATATTCCTCACAAATATCTTTACTTCTATCTGTTGATCCATCATTTATCAAAATAATATCTAGGTTCTCATATGATTGATTTATAACACTATCTAAACACCCTTTTAAAAATTTTTCAGTATTAAATACTGGTATAATGATTGATATGAGACAATTTTTCATAACTTTCACATCCTTTAACTATTGTTAATTTTCATATTTTTTACAATAATATATCTTATAGATATATTTATGTACTAATGGTAAGTATAAGATGCCCCACATCATTATTCTTGCTTTTTTACTTATCAAATTATTATATGTTACTTCACTTCTCTTTGATTTTATATATTCCTTAACTTCATTCCTTAAATTTATAAAACTAATCTCATCTTCTATCGTTAAAATATTATATAAGTTAATATTTCTTTCAATATCCATTTTTTTTGCGTAAGGTAATATCTCTTCATCATTCTTAAAAATTTCAAGTACCTTCTTATATACGTTTCTAGGATCTGTAACTTTTCTAATATAGTTTAAACTTGAAGTGGTTGCCGATCCTTCTCTTTTTATGTAGTTATACTTTGTGACATCGTGAAATACTGATTTAGATGATTTATTAAATAGAAGAATATTAAAAAGTAAATCTTCATTTATTTTTATATTCTCATCTAGTCTAACATCTCCAATTATTTTTTTTCTAAATATCTTATTACAAAGGCTAGGTTCCACTATAGTTCCATCAAATAAATCTAAAATACCTTTTTTTCTATTTTGCACAACAACTTTTCCAGAACCATAGAATAAAGTTTCTTTATCTACTTCCAAAATCTTATAACCACAATGTGATATATCAGCATTATATTTTATAGCATTCTTAACAAGTATTTCATACATGTCTGGTTCAATAGTATCATCACCGTCAACAAAGCCAATATAATCACCTGTAGACATATCAATTCCTTTATTTCTAGCACTAGAAACTCCAGCATTTTCTTTATGAATTACTTTTATTATTGTATCTTTTTCACTATACTTATCTATAATCTCACCTGTATTATCACTAGATCCATCATTTACAACTATTATCTCAAGATTCTTATATGTTTGATTTAATATACTATCTAAACATCTAGCTATATATTTTTCAATATTATATGCAGCTACAATAACACTTACTTTATAAGTCTCCATATTTATCTCCTTATAGTGAATCAATCATATTCTCTACTGCTTTTATAGTCTTCTCTTTAGAAAATAATTTTCCTCTTTCTTTAACCTTTTCTTTATAATAATTTAATAAATCTTGGTTATTTAACAATGTCTTCAATCCTTCATATATTCCACCTTCACTATTTTCAACAACTATTCCATACTCATTATTTTTTCCCAATAACTCATATGCACCTGAACATAATGTACTAACTACTGGTGTTCCTACTATCAAAGACTCTGTTACTGATGTACTAAACCCTTCTCTTAATGATGAACAAACAAATAAATCACATTTAGATACATATTTATATGGATTATCTCTAAATCCTATAAATGTATATGTATCCTCTATGTTATTTTCTTTTAAATATTTTTCTATTTTGTTTTGATCTTCTCCTATACCTAGTATATATATATGGTGTTTTAGTCCTTCATCTATTAATCTTTTGTGTACTCTTGCTAATCTATCATAGCCCTTTGTTCCTATTATCTTTCCTACAGAACAAATATTTATAATATTCTTATCAAATATAAGATCATCAACTTCTTCCTTTGATTTTTCAACAATAAAATCAGTTTCATTTGTATTGTATAATACTTCTACACTCTTATCATCTAATGTAGATGTCTTTAAAAACTCCTCCTTTACATTTTTTGATACACATACAACTTTATCAAATTTTCTATATGATTCTTTAGCTTCATCAAAACTTCTAAATCCTACTGAAAATTTTTCTTTATCACCTATTTCTATATGTATCCAACTAATTTTTTTACTATCGTATGGACATCCACTTATAATCCTTGCTGTTATACCTTCTAGATAAGAAATCACTATATCATATTCTTCTTTAATAAGTTTTTTATATAAAAACTTAGGACTAAAAAAGTTAAATATTATTGTACTCCCTCTAAATAAATGTTTAAATACATATTTATACTTAATATCATTTTTTAAATACTGCTTATTTACACCTACATCAAATATAGTCTGTAAAGTTATATCATACTTACTTTTATCTAAATTATTTACCAAATTAACAAGTACTTTCTCTGCTCCACCATGCATCAAATGTGGTATAAAAAATAATATTTTTAATCTTTTCATTTTTATCTCCATTTATCGTACACTTATCTTTAAAATACTACTTACATATCCAAAACCGTTCCATGTAATCTGCATTTGGTAGTAAAAAAATCCCAAGTAGCAAATTATCATAAAAAAGTTTATAATCCGCCTTTCATTTTTTTCAAATGTATTATTAATTAGCCATGGTAGTAATATTAAATTATATAATGAAAAATATATTGGTAATCTTCCCAGAATAATTCCACTTCTAGCTATTTTAGATATTATATATACTCCACTAGAAATAAGTGACATATTTATACTTATTTTAATAATAGGAGTTAGTTTTTCTTTTATTCTATCTTTATATAAAAAAGCTATAATAATTGGAATTGATTCTACTAGTATTCTAATTGGCTTAGTTCCATCATCTGTATCTTTAAACTCTGCCATTGATGATGCATAATCAGTATTTTCCACAACTGTATCTAATAGTCCTGTAAATTGACTTGTAAACATCATTGCTAAAATAATACATACTATAAATAGCATAGTCCTTTTACTCCAAGGTTCACTATCAACTATAAAGTAAGCTGGTATCATAATTAATGCTGACTTATGAAAAGTAGATAAAATAAAAACTATGATTATATAAGGTATTGGCTTTTTATTTAAAATTAGTGGTGTACAAGCAAATAATATTGCTGCAACTAAAAATTGTCTCATACCATTTAATAACCATGTAAACTGACAAGATACCATAAATAAAAATACACTCATACCATAATTACAAGAATATTTATATAATGGGTACATTATACAAATACCACTTATAGAAGCTATTATAAATAACCATGGTTGATAGTCATGTGATATATATGTTTTTATTAATACTGAAAATATTCTAAATCCAGGTTCTCTTGCACTTGGATCAGTTATAAATTTATAAGCATCTGGCCAAAGAGGATACTCCTTAAACATATCTATATATGTCCATGTATCTGCTACCCCACTTCTCAAACCAGCAAAAAATATTATCACTGAAAAAGTAATAAAAGCCATAAATAGATTTACTCTGTTTTCATAAACTTCATTTCCTATACATACTTGTCTGGCAGTAATCTGTGACATTATCCCCCATATAATTACCCATCCAAGCATAAAAATATATACTGCCATTATATTTCTCCTTGTCTATTTTTTCTTAAAATAATTAAATACAAAATACAACCAAATGGATAAGCTAACAGTGTCATAAACTTTTTAGGAGATTCAACTAAAAATTTTCTATTCTTTATAATCAAACTTCCTGATACATAGTGAATACAAGACTTAAATTTATTTATAAATTTCTTATCATATACCATATGCACCTTTCTCATAAAAGAAAATCCCCTCGGATTTTTATAATACTGCCTAAACATATTCTTACTTGATCCATCTTCCATATACTCAACTACACAAACTGCCTCATTCATAATAAGTAGTTCATAATCTTGATCCGATAATAAGTACTTATAATCCAATGGAACAAATTTCTCTCCCTCAAATTCAGGATACTTTGGATAACTCTTAATAACATCAGTTCTATAAATTAACTTTTTATCTCCCTTTCCACCATTATCATAAAAGCCACTCAAAGTAGTAGATTTTTCATTTGGTAATTTACATCCTATAACTTCTCCATTTTTATAAATATCTAGTGCAACTATACCACTATACTTATCACTACCATATTCATTCCAAAAATTCACTATTAGCTCTACAGCATTATCTGGCATAAAATCATCTGAATCTATACACACATTTAATTCTGTATCAATCAATTCATAGGCTGCATTATGACCTGTATGCATACCACCATTTTTTTTATAATGATATCTTATTTCAAATCCATTATCATTTTTCATCCACTCTTCAACTAATTCTTTAGTATTATCGGTAGAACCATCATCTATAATTAGCCAAATAAAATCTTTACAACTTTGTCTAACTAAACTTTCATAGCATTGATTAAGTATATATGCTCTATTATACGTGGGTGTAAATACTGTAAGTGTTGCCATATCTATTCCCCCCTGTTGAATTTTCCAAATAAAAATCTTCTAACCACAAAGTATTTGACTTTATATCATACTTGTTATTATCTATTTCTTTACATTGATTTCTTTTTCTGGTATCCACATTTATAACTTCATTGGCCCAATCAGTGCATGATTTATCTAATCCAACTATTTTTACATTTTTACTTATAATACATTCTTGCGGTATCTTATCTGATATAATGCAATTTAATCCTGAAGATTGAGCTTCTATCATAGTTAGAGGAAAGCCTTCATATAATGATGGGAATAAAAACAAATCCATAGCTTGCATCAAATCACTGACATCACTTCTTGAACCAAGAAACATTACCTTATCATCTAATCCTAAGCTTGAAACCTTGTTTTTCATCTCTTCCATCAATTCACCGTCTCCCACCAACATTAAAAGAGCATCTTCCTTAATTTCACTAACATTTTTAAAAATATCTATAATAAAACTATGATTTTTTTGATGTCTAAATCTCCCCACATGACCAACTACAAACTTATTTTCAATACCCAATTTTTTTCTTATTTTTAATGATTTTTCTTTATCATATATATAACTTTCAGTATCGATGGCATTATTTAAAATAGTAAAGTCATCTGTATTAAACATCCATCTCCCAGCTTCCTTGCCACATGCAAACAAATAATCAGCATATTTAGTTATATTTCTTTTGGCAGCTAGTTTTATTAAATACTTTAAATTTTTATCTTGGTTAGCATTGTGGCTATGAGCAATAGTAAAAGGTACGCCATTTTTCTTAGCATATTTCAGAACTATACCACTTAAACAATCTTGATGACAGTGAACTATATCATACTCCTTGTGATCTCTAAAAAAATCATCTAATGACTTTAAATACTTTGGACTAAAAGGATTTAATCTGGGCAAATGATAAATCCTACCACCAAGACTTTCTATTTCATCATCATAATCCCACTTTTCATCTCTATGTGTAAGAAAGTCAAACTGAACCTTACTTCTATCAATATGCCTATAGTAATTCATAATCATAGTCTCAAGTCCACCACGCCCCATATATGTTACTACATGCAAAACTCTAATTGGTTCACCCATTTTTCCATTTCCTCCACTGTTTCTTTTACTACCTTATCCTTATCAAAAATCTCTTCCATATACCTTCTACCTTCTCTACCCATCTTCACCTTCTCATCAAAATCCATCTCAACAAAGTCCCTCATCTTCTCATAAAGTGCCTCACTATCCTTCACCTTACAAGTCCAGCCATTAACACCTTCCACCACAGCTTCCTTACATCCATATATATCACTAGTAATCAGCACCCTGCCCATTGCAGCACCTTCTAACAACACATTTGCCATTCCCTCATGATAAGATGGAAGTACTACACAGTGGCAATCTCTAATAAAAGGTCTCACATCTTCCTGATAACCATAATATTTTATAAAACCATCCCTTTGTAACTCTTCTATCAACTCTTTGTAATCTTCTTCAAACCACCCTATAAAAGAAAACTCCACATTGGAATAATTCTTTTTTATTTTTTTTATAGCTTCAAAGAGCTCATTTACACCCTTTTCAGCCATTATCCTTCCAATAAACAAAAACTTAACTACCTTGTCTGATGGCATTTCACAATATTCAAATTGTTGAAGATTCACTCCAGCTCCTTTTAAAACTATGGCTTGATCATCATTTATAGTTTTATCATCTATCAATACCCTAGCATTAGCTATATTTTCAAAGAAAACTCCTTTGGCATTTTTCAAACCAATCTTGTACAAACTGCTCACTATATTTTTCAACATGCCACCCCTATAATAAGCACTGCCAAGACCTGTCACATTTGCCATAAAAGGAACACCATATAATCTACATGCCATTCCTCCATATATATTGCATTTAATTGTATATGCTAACACTAAATCTGGTTTTTCTGCTTTGATTAAATTTTTATAGTCATTTAATAATTTTAAATCTTTTATAGGATTTAAACTTTTTCTATCCACCTTTGTATCAATTACCCTAACACCCAAATCTTTTATTTTTTCTATATCTGGTGAAAAGGGAAGAGATATAATAACGTCATATCCCTCTTCTACAAGTTTAGAAACTAACTCTTTTCTAAATTTATAAATAGTGGCAAAATGATTTGCTACTATTAGCAGTTTTTTACCCATATTAAAAACCCCTAAGTAAACGTATTTTTACTTTTCTAATTTTCCTTCAACAACCCCATCTTTTTTCAACACTTTAAATATAGTTAAAAAGAAACATTTAATATCAAATAACAAGCTCATTTTTTCAACATATTCCCCATCATATTTTGCCTTCACATCTATAGGTAGTTCATCTCTACCATTAATTTGAGCCCAGCCAGTAAGTCCTGGTGTTATGTCATTTGCTCTATATTTGTCCCTTTCTTTTATTAAATCAAATTGATTCCAAAGGGCTGGTCTAGGACCAATTATACTCATTTCACCTTTTATTATATTGATAATCTGTGGTAATTCATCCAAGCTAGTCTTTCTTAAAAACTTGCCAATTCTTGTGATATAAATCTCTGGATTATCTAGTAAATGAGTAGGCATATCCTTTGGTGTATCAGTTTTCATTGTTCTAAATTTTAAAATGTTAAATTCTTTCTTATTAATGCCAATTCTTCTCTGTTTAAATAAAACAGGCCCCCTGGAATCTAACTTTATTAATAAGATTATTACTAAAAATACTGGTGATAAAATTACAATTCCTAGTATTGAAATTACAAAATCCAAAATTCGCTTAATCTTAGGGTAAACAACTTTCCTTTTACCCTGTGATTGCAACCTTATCCTCTCCTTTTATCACATAAGTAGGTACCAAATTCTTCATAGCATACCTAACTTCCACTTCATCCTCCATATCTGCCACATACTTCAAATACTTCAACTTATCAAAGAACTCCCCTTCATCCACATCAATAGGTTGTCCAATATAAATCTTATCCTTATTCGTATCTGTCAGACCTTCTTCATCCATAAGAATCTCCTCATAAAGCTTCTCCCCAGGTCTAAGCCCAGTAAACTCAATCTTAATATCCACATCTGGCTCCAACCCACTAAGTGTTATAAGATTTTTTGCCAAATCAAGAATCTTCACCGGCTCTCCCATATTCAGCACAAATATTTCGCCACCCTTAGCAATTGCTCCTGCCTCCAACACAAGGGATACTGCCTCTGGTATGGTCATAAAAAATCTAGTTATCTCTGGATGAGTTACTTTTACTGGTCCTCCTTCTTCTATTTGTTTTTTAAACAGAGGAACTACAGAACCATTACTGCCCAGCACATTGCCAAATCTCACTGCCACAAATTCAGTAAAACTACTTTTTTCCAAAGTTTGTACTATCATTTCACAACATCTCTTTGTGGCACCCATTATATTTGTAGGGTTTACTGCCTTATCTGTTGATATTAGTACAAATCTTTCTACTTTGTATTTTGCTGAAATTTGAGCCACATTTAATGTACCAAAGACATTATTTTTAATTGCTTCACAAGGACTATCCTCCATAAGAGGCACATGTTTATGTGCTGCTGCATGAAATACTATTTCTGGCTTATAGCTACTAAAAATTTCATCCATTCTTTTTTTATCTCTAACAGATGCAATCAAAACTTTTATATTTTTGTCTTGTCTCTTTCTACTCAGTTCCTGTTGAATTTCATAAACATTATTTTCGTATATATCAAGGAGTATAAGCTCTTTTGGCTCTAAGTCACATATTTGCCTACATAACTCAGATCCTATGGAGCCTCCTGCCCCTGTTACTAATACTTTTTTATTTTTTATAAAATCAACAACTTCACTGTCTTTAATTTGTCTACTTTCTCTTCCTAGCAAATCTTCAATATTTACATCTCTGATTTTTTTTATGCTTACTTTTCCGTCAATCAATTCATATATTCCTGGTATGGTCTTTATTTTGCATTTTGTATTTTTACAAATTTGCATTATTTCACGTTTTCTTTTTCTTTTTATTTTTGCTATGGTAAAAATAATTTCTTCCACATTTAGATTTTTAGCTATTGTTTCAATTTCATCAGTAGTGCCTATAACAGGTACGTTGTAATATGTTTTGCCCAGCTTATCTTCATTGTCATCAATTATTCCCACAGGGTACATATTTAGTTGTGGATTTTCAAACATTTCTTTTAAGATAAGTTGTCCTGCCACACCTGCCCCTATTATGAGTACTTTTTTTCTATTTTCCAAATTGTCATATGCTTTTAAATAAAGAATTCCTCTTCTAAGTCCTCTATAGACTATACGAATGGAACATATACCCACATGTGTAAATAGTCCATACATAATATAAAAAGCTATGGGATAGTCAAATCCCAGCAAATTTATGAAGATATAAGATATTAATGTGGAAAATACTGTTGATATAAAAATAGTTATTACTTCTTTGTCCACACTTGTTGACCATAATGTTTTGTAATCTCCTATTATCATAAAAGTAATGAGGCTTATTATTACCATTGTTAAAAATAATAAGTTGTTAAAATATATAATGCCTAAGGTAACTAATAAAGATATGATAAAAGCCCCCATAAAGACCATGGCATCTGTCATTAATAATATTGCTTGTTTATACCTAAAATCACCATATTCTTTGTTGTAGCTATTTATTTTTTCCAAAACCTTAGCTCCCATTTAGCCATCTCCCCTACAAACAACTAATTCATTATAAATTAATTATCCATGTTTTCTTCTTTTAAAAAATAATCTATGTTTTTTATCATCTTTATAATATCCATAATATTTATAATATTTATGATCTTCAGATTTAAATTTGTTAAGTATAACTCCTATGACTCTTGCGTTTACTTTTTCTAGTTTGTCCCTTGTTACTTTTGCCATTTGTTGGTCTATACCTCCTGATGCAGTTATTATTATTGTTCCATCTGCATATCTGGCAAGGATGGCTGCATCATTTAATCTACTAAGAGGTGGTGAGTCTATAAAGATATAGTCGTAGTCTTTTTTTAGATTTTCTATTATATCTCTAAATTTTTTTGATTCTATTAAAACTGATGTATTTAGAGGTGATCTACCACATGTTAACACATCTACTCCATCAACCTTTTTTATACATTCTTTTAAGTCCATATCGTTCATTGCCACATCGGCTATTCCTTTTTCATTTGGTATATCCAATACTCTAGCTACTGATCTTTTTCTAAAGTCGCAGTCAATTAAAAGTATTTTATGATTTTCCAAATCAGAAAAACATTTTGCCATGGAACATACTGTAGTTGTTTTTCCTTCGTCCATTTCTGCACTTGTAAAAACTATGGTTTTTATATCTGTATTTAATGAAATATTAGTTCTTACTTCCCTGTATGCTTCGTTTACTTCAAAGCTTCCACTGTCATATAATCCTAACATTTTGTCCTCCTTATTTTTTAGTACGACGTTTACCTTTGGAATTTGATCTGTCTAAAGGAATAGTTCCTATTAGTTGATAATTCCAGTATTTATTTATATCATCTGGTGTTACTATTTTTGTATCTAAACATTCTGCAAGTAAAACTAAAAATATGGAAAGAACTACACCAACTCCTGCTGCTTTTAGTATAGTTAAATCTTTTCCTCTTTCTATTAAAGCAGGATCTGATGCTTCATATACAACTTGTACACAATCTATTCCCATAAGTCTTATTAATTCTTCATTAAAAGCTGATGGTATTTTTTTTACTACTTTTTGAGCCATTTCTGGGCTTTTGTTAATTACAGTTATGTCTATGAATTCTGCTATATCTTCCCTAACTGTTGTTTTTATAGTTCCAAGTTCTGCTGCTGATACTTTTAGAGAGCTTGCCACTAAGTTTCTTACGTTGTTTGATTCTGCCAAAGATGCATATGTACTGGCAATGTTTTGATTTAAAGATATATTGTATGTAGAATATGGGTCTAATTGATTTGTTGTAGTGTCATCTTTTTTCTTCTTTTTCACATTTTTAGTACTATTAATTCTAACTGTCACGCTTGATCTGTATGTGGGTACATAACTTTCATAATTTACATAAGTTTTGTATCCTCCCAGTCCTAAACATATAATCATAACTAAAATTACTATAATTCTTCTTCTTTTTAGTATGTCTAGATACTCTCTTAAATTAATGCTCTGTTCCATTGCTACCTCCAGTTTCTGCATATTCTTCTAAAATTTTTATATCTGTCATTTTGTCAATTCTATAATAAAAGATGTCGTCTATGTTGTCTTTGTGGCCTACTAAATAGTAGTAGTCATTGTCGTTAATCATGTATATTGGATTGATTTTTGAAGTGTCAACTTGGTTGTCTGAATAATTAAAAGTAATTTTTTTATTGATATCTATAGCATTTCTTATGATTTCCATATGGTCATAGATTTTATCATTGGTAGATTTACTATTTTCTTCAATAAGCACATCACTTTTTACAATTCTCCCTCTGTAAATACAATTTAGTCTACTTATTTTTTCTAGAAGTTCTTCAGTTTTTTTCTTTGTTATAAATTTGCTAGATTTTACTGAATCCATTAAAAGTTTTAACTCATATTCTTTAAAATAGCTATCAACAAGGTAGTATCCTTCCTTTTCTTTGTTGTAATCACTAACTTCTAGACCCATATGTCTCATATCTTTTATATATGAGTATATGGTTCTTCTGTCTAGTGTAAGTCCTAGCCTTTCTTTCATATGATGGTTAATTTCTTTTGTGGACAAGGAAACATCTTCATTGGAATAAGTTCTAAGTATATTCACAAAGGTACAGAACTTAACATTATTGCTTACCTTTTCCATTCTTCTCCTCCCATATTTTTTATATAAAAGGCACTTATTGGAAATAAATGGCATTTTATATCTAATTTCATTATATCGATAATAAAAAAAATGCACAACAAGAATTGTACATTTTTTTGAACATCCGTCATATAATTTTTATTTTCTCTATTTTACCTTTTCTTTTTTCAATTCTTTCATAAAAGCTACAATTATGCCTATTATTACAAAGGCAAAAGGAAAAGATACTACTATGGCAAATCTTTGGAGTATGTCCAGTCCTCCAAGCATTATGAAAACAACGGCGAAAAGTGCTTGGATAACACCCCATATGATTTTATTAAAGTTTTTAGGATTTAGATTGCCCCTAGATGTGAACATTCCCAGTACATATACGGCGGAGTTTGCTGATGTTATAAAGAAGGTAAAAAGCAAGAATATACAAATTACAGAAAATAATACGCCTCCAGGGTAGTTGGCAAATACTTTAAAAAGAGCAGTATCAGTATATACTATGGCATCTTGGACAAATTCTAATCCTAAGTTCATGCCCATCATTCCAAATATGGCAAACCAAGCCATACATATAATAGAAGGAATTATTATAACTCCCATGACAAATTCTCTAATTGTTCTACCCTTGGAAATTCTAGCAATAAATACACCTACAAAAGGTGACCAAGAAATCCAATAGGCCCAATAAAAAATTCTCCATTTGTATACCCATTCGTTGCTAGTTATGGGATTTATAAATAAGCTTTGTGATACGAAATAGTTGATGTAGTCTCCCATGCCATTTACAAAGGTGTTCATAATTTCTGATGTAGGTCCCACAAAAAAACATCCCACCACTAAAATTGTTGCCAAGGTTAAGTTTATATTTGATAATTGTTTCATACCATTGTCCAGTCCACCAACAGCTGTATATATGTAAATTATTGTTATTACAATTATAATTGCAATTTGCAATTTGAAATTATTTTTTATGCCAAATAAGTATTCTACTCCTCCACCAATTTGCATAGTACCCAGTCCCATGGATGCTGCCACACCTACTATGGTGATAAAGACTCCCATAACGTCTACTATCATTTTTATGATGTTTTTGTGTTTGTTATTTTCTAAAATAGGATCTAGCGTTGTGCTTATAAGTCCTTTTCTTCCCTTTCTAAATTGAAAATATGCCAGTGATACTCCTATGACTGCATAGGAAACCCAAGACATAACTCCCCAGTGTATAAAGCTTTGTTCCATGGCAAATCTGATGGCATCTTCACTTCCAGGCTGAGCGTTTAGTGGGTTGGCAAAATGGCTCATAGGCTCCCATGCTCCAAAAAAAACTAATCCTATGCCCATTCCTGCCCCAAACAACATGGAAAACCAGACAATATTGCTAAATTCAGGTTTGTCATTTTCTTTTCCCAGTTTTATATCTCCGTATTTACTACAAGCTAAATAAATCGAAAAAGCAAATATACCTAGCATAAGTAGAAGATACATGGGGCTAAATTTATCTACAAGTGCATTAAATAGTTTTGTGGAAATATAATTAAATCTATCTGGTAAAAAAATTCCCACAACTACTATTATTCCCGTCAATATCAAAGAAAAAATAAAGACGTAATTTCTATTTTTACTTTTTAAAAACATACAATCCCCCCAATTATTTTCATATAATTTATTATTCAATTGAAAGTAAAAATAGTACCTTTCATCATTTCTTCAAAATCACATATTTTTATATTTTCTTGGTTAAACTTATAAAAAATGCTGTGAAAGGTGAAAAAAATGAAATTATCACTAAAATTAGATGAAGTTATCATACTTTTGGTGGGTTGTTTATTAATGGGTATTTCCATAAATATGTTTTTAAATCCCCACAACATTGCTCCTGGAGGGTTAACTGGCGTATCCATAATTATAAATACTTTAACGGGAATTCCAATTTGGCTTATAAATATCTGTTTTGATATTCCCCTATTTTTATTTGCCTTTAGGATTCTTGGTAAAAAAGATGCCACAAAGACTTTCTTTGGCATAATATTTCTTACTTTATCATTAAAATTAACTGAAAATTTATCATATGTCCATGTTACTGATGATGTGCTTTTGTCTGCCATATCTGGTGGAATTATTTTAGGATTGGCCCTTGGTCTTATTTTTAGGATAAATGGAAGTACTGGTGGTACAGATTTAATTGCTCTTTTAGCAAAGAAGTTTTTCCCAAATCTTAGTATTCCCACTCTTATGGGGTTTGCCGATGGATGTGTTGTTATTTTGTCGGGAATTGTAAGTCGGGAATTGGAAATTGCCCTATATTCTGCTTTGTCTCTTTATATAATAGTAAAGGTCAGTGATATTATGGTTGAAGGTATAAATACATCTTCATCTTTTACTATTATTTCTGATAAATATGAGGAAATAGGAAATTCTATTTCGGATGAATTACAAAGAGGAGCGACTATTTTAAATGGTAGAGGGCTATATAGTGGCAATGAAAAAAATGTCTTGCTTGTTGTTGTTTCAAAAAAACAAGTGGTGACCCTTAAGAAATTAGTTAAAAGAATAGATCCCAATGCCTTTATTATTATAAGTGATATTTTTGAAGTTCTTGGTGAGGGATTTAAGGAAATTTAATAAAAAAAACTAGGTCTTAAAACCTAGTTCATTATTGGAGCTGGTAATAGGACTCGAACCTACAACCTGCTGATTACAAGTCAGCTGCTCTACCAATTGAGCCATACCAGCATATTATTTAAGAAGTATTTTGGCGACCTGGAAGGGGCTCGAACCCTCGACCTCCAGCGTGACAGGCTGGCATTCTAACCAACTGAACTACCAGGCCGCATTTTAAATGGTGGGACCAACAGGGCTCGAACCTGTGACCCCCTGCTTGTAAGGCAGGTGCTCTCCCAGCTGA
>OLNJ01000898.1_pt1 | contig 19832 bp, 14 predicted proteins | sample 1672191 | NCBI WGS metagenome assembly OLNJ01 (sample SAMEA3136657, study PRJEB25190) | human gut metagenome | biome: human gut; feature: human-associated habitat; material: faeces | place: Austria | collected 2013 | reverse complement strand
TATACTATATTTCCGATAATATAAAAAGGCAAAAACGGATAATTGCGGAAGAACCGTGCGGTAACACTGCAAATCCGGCAGATGGGAAAACGTCTGTCAGGCAATGCGGGAACCGCTTATGCGAGTTTACTCGCGTAATGTTTTATCTAAGTCATAGATTTCTCTTATAAAAAGTAAGTGCAAAATAATCCGACGGATTGCTTTGCCCAAAAAATCATTCCATAATAATCATTAGAGAATGCAAGAATTTTATTCTATTTCGCTTTGTTAGAAAGTAAACGTCAAACCACTCGCCTAGTCTGAATTGTGCATTTATGAGATACTCTAAAAAACATGAAAAAACTAGCTAGTTTTTTGTAAACGGTGAATTTAAGCGCTTACTTTTTTGCGTCCCAAAACAGAAAGTATTTATTAAAATAAAAATATCCTGTACAAGTTGCAGAGCCAGAAAGCCCTGCATTTGTCAGGATATTTTTGTTTGGTGCTGTCAGCTCTAAAAAAGGTTATTTACCGACAGCCCATTTGCAAGTACCTGACATAACCTGTCCTCCATAATTGTAGCAAAATAGTCTGAATATTTATTAACTATAATTAAATTATAGGCAAAATTTAAAAATCAGGAAATTCGTAGGAATATTTGGCGCTTACACTAAAAATGGTTTTAGTGAAAGGTGAGTGATTTGACCTTTATGATTATTGAGGATTGCTTGACGTTACTTTTGACATTGTTTTCTTATATACTGATAGAAAAAATTAGATGAATATGTTATATTAAATCTATGACAAATTCATAATATTTATTTTGTACAATTAATGGAGAATATAAATGGATGCAGTATTGTTTGACTTGGATGGGACTTTGTTGGATTCGTCAGAGGGAGTGCTGGACAGTTTTTATAGTGTTGTGGATAAATTAGGACTTCCACATATTCCTCAAAAAGAAGTGGAAAAAAAAATTGGTTCACCTGTGCAGAATTGGTTTAAGGAATTCTTTCGATTGGATAATAATGAAGCTCAATATGCAACAGATTTATTTCGAGAGGATACGCTGGTTAATGGTGCTAAAAAAGCAACAGTATATTCTGGTGTGTATGATGTTTTAAAAACATTAAAGAAAAAAAAGATAAAAATTGCTGTAGCAACAAATAAAAGAGAAGATTGCGCTAAAGCTTTGCTAGATAATTTTGGAATTGCTAATTATTGTGACATAATACATGGCACAGACAACAAGGGCAAACTGAAAAAAGTTGACATTGTAGAATGGTGTATTAAAGATTTGGAAATTGAGCGTGAGAATATAGTTCTTGTTGGAGATACAATTTATGATGCACAAGGAGCATATAGTGCAGGGATTAGTTTTATTGGTGTTACATATGGGGTTGGATTTAAATGTAAAGCAGAAAAAGAACGTTTTCCTTCAATAGGTATGATTGATGAGATACTAGATATAATGGAATTACTATAAAGAGGAGGATGAAGTTTATGAAATGGCTTGTTATATCAGATATACACAGTGCAATCCATGATTTTCCAACGGTTAATGCACAGGAAAAATTGATTGATCAGATTAAACGAGAGGGGAAAAAGAAGCCATTTGATTTTGTTCTAATAACAGGTGATTGCATGGATCGGTGTTCAGATTCACACCAAGCGGTTGAATATATTAAATCTATAAAAGACGCTTGTAAAATTGATCGTGATCATATTTTTATTTGTCCTGGAAATCATGATATTCTAAGACCTAATAATAAGGATCCTAAAAAAGATGTACAAAGAATAAAGTTGATTAAAGAGTTGCGAAATGGAAGGATTGATATTGTTAACACACTTTCACTAGAGGGGAAAAATGCTTTTCCATGGAGAGATACATATGGTGTTTTCTCTGATATGTATAAAGAAATAAAAGGGTATAGTTATGAACCATTTGCTTTTTTTGAACCGGAGGGAGAAGCTTATCGCATTTTGTCTATTGACAGTTGTATGTTTTCTATGGACGATAATGATGCAGGGCATTTGTATGTAAGCGTTCCTAAATTGATGCAGCAATTTGCAAAAATGAAAAATGATAATAAGTTAAATATTGCTATGATGCACCATGGAGTAACATTTCTTGAGCAGGAAGATGCAAGAATGTTAGAAAATGCTTTGGCAGATTATAATATTGATGTATTGTACTGTGGACATTCACATAGAACAGGAATGGCTGTTTTGGCAGATGCTATTAAACCAGATGAGGCTACTACAGGACATCGAGTTCGCGAATTTACATGTGGTGCGTGTCATGTAAACGATTACCAGAGAACGGAAGCTACTTTTTTTGTATGCGAATATGATGATAATGAGCGTATTATTAAGACTACAGCATATCATTTTGCTACGAGAATATCTGATTGGGGTTTGGATGCAACTTCGACAAGACCTTTCAAAGATGGGATTAATATTTACCGTATTCCACGTGGATATCCGAAGGATAGGTTGGCTACAAGAAGAATTGAATTAGGAATTACGAATGATGACATGAATATGCCTGTTGCTGTATATGAAAATCCAAATGTTGCAGATTCAAGAACTAAAGAATTGATTGCAGGAACAGAATTTTTATATTATATGGGAATAAAAGGAGATCAGATTTATGAAGATGATTATCATGGAGTTGGTCGCTTTATTTCGGAAAATAAGGAGATAGAGGCAAGATTTCTTTTGGCCAATCCGGTTGGATCATATTTGGAAAAAAGATTACAATCTTTGACAGCAGAATATAAGACAGAATTAAGCATGGAAACACATTGGAGAAACTTATATGAACGAGGAATTTCTTTATATGATGAGTGTAGGAAGGAAGAAAATTGGAGTGTAAGATATCACAATGAACCAGTTATATTTAAATTATATATTTTTAGTCAATGTTTATTACTAGGATATTATATTCCAGAAGAGCATAGTAAAAATTCTCCATTATATGAATATAAAGCTGGAAGCAGAATATATCAGGCATTTAAACTCTATTTTGAAGAAAAATGGTCAATAGCAGATAGAGATAAACCTGCAGTAGATGTTAAACATAGTTTTTTCAATAGTGAGCATGAAATGGTTCCAACATTGGTTATTAACGTAACGGATAGATGTAATTTCACGTGTTATTATTGTCCTAAGGGAGGAGAGAATCTTCATGAGAAATTCAATGCAGACGAATATGCATCTGTTGATGAAATTAAGCATTTGATGAAGGCATATGTTCGTATTGTTAATACTTTTGTTCCAAAAAATAAGCCGGTCTTACGTATCACTGGAGGAGAACCATTTTTAGATGAAGCTACGATTGACAAGGTTCATATGATTTTGAAAGAGGCCAAGAGACTCCAAATTCCTAAAATTGTTATTTGTACTAATGGTGAGAAAATTCTTGAGGCATATAATAAAGAAAAGGCATTATGGGATTCTCTGAAAGATGCTTTGTGGTTGAAAATTAGTTTGGATACTTTGAAACCAGATGTTTTAAAAAAAATCACAAGATTAAATCAGTACGGGATACTTGAACGGATCAAGGATGGTATTAGCAAATTAAAAGAAAAAGGTTTTCTTATTGAGTTGAACACAGTATTAAATCAATATAGTTATACTGAATTAGAAAGTATTTATGATTACGCGTGTGATTTGAATTTGTATGGAGTTAAAGTTTTTACTGTGAATAATTTTGGGGGAAAAGTTACTTTTGGACCGGAGGATAGGTTATCGAAAAAATTAAAAGAATTGCTTGATGAGATGATAGAAAAGGGAAAAATATTTTCCATTAAATCGGAATTTTTAAATCAGGATGCGGGAATAAGAATGGGGATGTTTACGAACAATCCAGGAAGAAAGAATGAATGTACATTAAAGATTGTAGATCATCAAAGAGGAAATGACTGCATTACACCGGACAGGACATATGGAAATAAATGTTATGACTGTAAATATTATCAGAAAAATGATTGTGCGACTGGCTTGATGAGTTTAACTATGCGTGCAGATGGCATGGTATCTTATTGTCGCTTAAGAGAAGAGGATGGCTTCACAATTAAAAATCAAAATGCCGAGCAGATAACATCTAAAGTACATGAAATTATGGGGGCATTTAAGCATTGTAAAAGAGAAAATTAATTTACAACAAAAAGGAGAAATATGAAGAAATATAAAATTGGTTTTCTTTGTGGCTTTTTTGATATTCTTCATGAAGGTCATATAGATATTCTTTCACAGGCAAAAGAACAGTGTGAATATTTGATTGTCGCAGTAGGAACAGATGAGTTTATGAAGCGTCGTAAGGGAAGAGAATCAGTTATGCCTTACACCGAGAGAGTTCATATAATGAAGGCAATACGTTATGTTGATGAAGTCGTTCCGGAAAATGATTTGGATAAAATTAAAGCATATCATGAATATAATTTTGATGTTATGTTTGCAGGTGCTGATCATGTAAATGAAGAGATATATCAACTGGCTGAAAAAGAATTAAAACATTTGGGTGTTGATGTGATTTATGTGCCAAGGATTATTGAGGAATCTTCTACAGATTTAAGAATGCGTGCAGCTAAGATCGTTCGAGAATCTTTACATAGTGCAAAGATAGATTTTTAAATTGCGGAAGAACAATTATGAGGGTTAGCTTATGATGAAAAACAAAATGAAGACAACAGAAATGCAAGATTTTGAGATTTTATATAAAAATATTGAAAATGAAGTTATTAGGGAAAGGATTAGAACTACTGGACAGTGGTATATAGAGCATGCAATACGTTATAAGTATTATTTTTATATATTAAGTATTGTGGGAATTGTGTTACCTTTATTCATATCTTCAGTAAATGTTCTTGGATGTGATTACAAAAATATTATTAGAATAATAACAACAATTGCGTCTGCAATTGTATCATTGTCAACAGGAATATTGACGTTTATGAAATGTGGAGAAAAATGGACACTATATAGAAGTACAATTGAAATGATGAAAAGAGAATTAACTCTGTACTGGGTAAATGCAACAGATGAAAAAGCGCTGGAAAATTTAGCATATAAGTTAGAGGAAATTATGGATAAGGAACATAACAAATGGGAAAAAATACAGCAGAAAGACGAAAATGAAATCATTGAAAAAAAGTAAAATCGAAATCAGATGTTGCGAAGGACAAATAAAAAAGAAGAAATAAGATTTAAAATTATGCCATATTATGTTCAATTGATAATGTAGTAAAAAAATTTGCTATGGAATTTTTTAAAATTAACTATGATTAAAGGGAAATATTTGGTGGAAATAATAATAGTAGCTATTCCATCTTTAGTGACTATAATTGGTTTTTTTGTTAGTTATAAATTGCTAAAAAAAGAAAAAAGACTGGATACATATATTTATAAAAATAAAGAACAATTAAAAAAATTAATTAATCTTCCTTCAAAAATTCTATTTTATATAGAGTGTTATATGTTATTGATAGGAAAACAAAATATAGATGAAAAAAAATTTAAAGAAGCAAAGAAGTGTATTTTTTGTGATGTTCTCTGCTATGGTTCGGAAGATGCGGTAAAAATATTGGTATATTTTGAAAAGCTTTTGGCTGAAGGAGTAGATGACGAAAGTCCAATTTCTTCGGTACAAATTATTGCACCACTTGTACTTCTCCTTGTACAGATTAAGTATGATATAACAAATATAAAAACTTCGCCTAAAGTGTGGTATGTTAGTTATACATCGCAGGGGATGCTAGAGACGGAATTCTATGAAAATTCAGTTAAGGAAATAAATAGAATAGTTGATATAATGGGTTTGAGCGTTTTTCTTAAAATTACGGATATGGGAATGTACTAAGTTTTAATAGTCTATTTGATATAGTTATATTTAGAAGTGTATTATAAAAAAATAGTTAAGATATTTGGAATGAAACATAAAAATGTATATATTTATAGATTGATACGTTCATATGCAGAAAAAGTTTGAATAATAATGAAAAATAAAATGTAAGTGCCATTGTATTAAGTCTTATAGAAACAGCGAAAGCAAATAAGCTGTATATTTATCAATATCTGTACATCCTACTGCTGTATATGCCGAACTACAAAAATGAGCCTGCAGGCGTAAAATAACGGCTGTCGTGGAGCAATCTTATAAAAGAAAGAAGTAAAGGAATCATAAATATCAAAAAAATAAGACCGGAAAAACATAGAGACTCAAACATTTAAGGTTCCCTGCAAGTCGTGACAGGGTGATTATTCATCGTTTACGAAAAATAGAACATCTATAAATTATAAGTATAAGCGAAAGTGTGATAAAGTACAAAAAGATGAAGGAGAGAAATAAGATTTATGAAAGATGAAAAAGTATTAACTGTAATTAAAGGACAAGAATTTAAATTAAGTCTTAAGAACAAGATTGAAGAAAAAGATATATTCTATGATCAATATCTGGAAGCCGCAGCTATGTTGGATGATATTGTAGTAAATGATGAAGATGACAATCAGGCTGCTTGGACGAAAGTAGAGACAGAGAATAATATTATTGCTTTCTGTGGAGAACGTGGCGAAGGCAAAAGCAGTGCAATGTTTACATTCATTAATGCGTTATCCGATAGGGATGTGAAAAATAATTCTACTATATTTGCACAGTGTAAAAATGTTAAAAATACCGTTTTTTCAGAACCAGTTGTTATTGATCCATCCGCTTTTGATAATGTACATAACGTTTTAGATATTATTATCGCATCTCTCTATCGGAAATTTTCTGATAAATACGATGAATGTCCGGGGGAATTTGATAATTATAAAAGAGAAAGACTATTAAATGAATTTCAAAAAGTATACAAAGATATTTCATTGATTAATGATCCGGCAAAAATGTTGGAAGAGGAATATGATTATGAGGGAAGTATAGAAAAAATATCGAAGATGGGAGAAAGTCTGCGATTAAAACAGAATCTTAATAATTTAGTGAATTTGTATTTGGACTATATGATATCAGAAAGAGAGCATACAGGATATGCTTCAAAAAAATTGTTAGTGGCAATTGATGACTTGGATATGTGCAATGTCAATGCATATAAAATGTCTGAACAGATACGGAAGTACTTGATTATTTCTGATATAGTTATTGTAATGGCACTTAAAGTTGAACAATTACAGTTTTGTGTGGAAGAGGAGAATTTAAAAAATTATAGTAATGTTTTGAAAAATCAGGAAAAAATTGCAGGTGCAATGATTGATGTCGGAGACATGGCAGAGCGTTATATAGCAAAATTAATTCCAAAGTCAAGAAGAATCTATCTGCCAAATGTAAGATATATAGAAAATGCGAAAATTAGTTATCAAAAGAAAGATAATGAGATTATTTATGAAGATAAAATGACTAATTCATTGAATGCGTCCCTGTTGGAGTTGATATATGAGAAAACTGGAATGAGATTTTTATTGAACGAAGAAAAATTAAATTGGTTACAGCCGGATAATCTGCGTGATACAGTAAATTTGATTATTCTTCTGGGGAACATGAAAGTTCCTGAAAATGATAAAGAATACAGTGAAAATATTGAAAAATTCACAGAGTATTACGAGAAGGAATGGATTCCACGGAATTGTTGGCTGGTGAATTATAAAGAGGTGCAGAATTTAATAAGGACACCATATTTGCAGTTGAACTCCGAAGCCTGTTATTGGTTGAATAAAAATTATAATAAATCTGATAAAAAACATACTCTGTCTCCAGCAAATTTCCAAATGGAAAGACAAAATTGCTTTTTTTGGATATTTAATTGGTTTAACACGTACAAAAATAGTATGTTTGATAAAATAGATGACAAATTTGTTTATATGTTTGAGATTTTGTATACGATTAGATTGAATAAATTGCGGAGAAGTAAAGACCATGAGGCACTGGGAGATTTTTTAGGCGGCTATATATGGGGACCCGGATTTGATAATATGCTTCCGAATACAAGTGACGGAACATCAGTGGGAAGGAGTCGTTTTTTCTTTTCAACAATCAGTGCATACAATATTTTTTCTGAAAAAATAGGAAATGCTTTTAATGTAAATAATGAACTGCTGGACAATGGAAAGGATTACGTATCGAAGATAGTTGTAAATGATAGAGAAAAAGAATATAAAATTTTTAACTGGATGTTGTTGGGGCTTTTTTCTAATGTTTGTATAGAGTTTCCTGGGAATGGTGAAAATCCTCCAATATTTAGATATATATATGATACATTTATAATTTTTTCCAATTATAGATTGAATAATGCACTGCAAATTTGTTTGGAAAATTATATTGTTGGAATTTGCAGCCTGGAGAGTTTATATAAAAAGTTGAATGTAGAAATATTAGGAATCAGTAAAGTAGAATTTCAAAAAGTTATCGATACGATTGAAAAAGACAATTTTAACAAAATTCAAGTGTTCAGAACAATTTTTTCCAATATAGATCTGATGATGAGATTCTATGAATACTGTTGGAAAAATAAGCAGTCAAAAGAAAAGGGCGTTAAAGATGAGCGTGAAAAGACAAGGGCTGTGGTCGATCGCTTTTTTAGAAATGTAGAGCGCTTTTACAGAGAATATGTTAACAGAGATTTTGAAGAAAAGCTTAATAATTTGATATTGAGAGATTCTTATGGAGAAAAGAAAGTAATTAATATTAGTGAACTATATGCAGAATTAGTACAAAGAGGAATAGAAGAATCGATATTATATGAAGAAAAGCAAAAGCAGGACAGAATGAAAGAAATGATGGATTCTTTGAATTTTATAGTTCTTCCGGGTGCTTCGTCATTGAGCGTATCTACCTATTTGATAAATAAATCTCCAGATAACGTTATGAAGAATGTGAAAAATATGCTTTATAATATGGAATGTTATTCATTAAGGAATAAAGAAAAAGATGCGGATTATACAACAATACGTGAGTCATTATATGATTATTACCAAAGAGTTGCAGAATATGAGATAGAAAATCCTAAATCAGATATAACAGAAGAAATGAATGAGGAATATAAACATTTGGCGAAACTTTGCAGCAAGTATAATGAGGAAAAATAATTATGGATATAGAGCGGGGAAATATAGAAATTGTATTTCAGAAAATTCCATATATGTATGTGATAAAAAGCCAGAATGAACTGGTCGATTATTGTTCTTATAGTAAGATTGCCCAGGATATTTATATGCGATATTCGACGGAGGTGTTTTCATATGCAACAGATGATGAGCGCAGAAACAATTATCTGTTTATGTGTGATCAAATGAAAATACAAACTGACTGGTGGAAAAATGACTTAAACGAAAATATAGGGATATTTCAATTGGTGTTTTCGCTGGCAGATAAGATACTTCGGTTGGACGGAAATGAGATTAAATGTAAGTTTGATCAATTGCTGCGTTGGCGTGAAATTTCACTGTTGATGGGACAGGACTTTTTTACATGTGCGTATCTGGCTTTTGATGACTGGAAAAAAGGATATAATACTCAGTATTTTGCCTGGCTTCCAATTATTAGAAGTGATGATAGCAGACTACATAATATTTTGGAACAGGGAGTGGCTGAAAATCATTTTCATCTTAATGGTTCTACAAAAATTTTTGAATTAAACTGGTTATGCTTGATGAATCATATTTCTGGGAGAAATGCGGAGTTCAGGAAAATAACCAGAACAATGCAGATGCAGCGAAATGATAGTTTTGATAAGAGAGGCGTAAAAGAGGATTTTTATACAGAATGTATACGGGCTGCTTTGTACAGGGTATATTTATTTCTTTTAATGAAAGAAAATAAATATATGTTTGAAATAGCTGAAGCATTGGTGGGAAAAGTAGAAAAAGGAATATCATTACGTGAAGTAACAAATGATATTCAAAATCTGATTGCCATAGCAGGAAATCTTTACGGGGCTAAAATTAATGGCAAGGTTTTGGATTATGCCCTTGAAAACAAGATGATGAAGTATAATGATAATGTTTGCAGGTTATTGGCTGGTGAGCGTAAGTTTTTATATTGTTGTTACAGACATGTTCTGACTGGGCAATTTGACAGACGCCAAAAGAATATATTTTACGTGTATTTAATTATGCGTACGGATTTCAGGGGAGAACTGATTCAGAATAATAAAAAGATTGGATTTGCCAATTTTTCAGATTATCAGGATAGGAAAGAATATTTTATCGAAGGCCATAAGTCATATGAAGATGAATTAGTACGGTTGGCGTTGAATGAATCTTTGACAAAGAAAAATATGCTTTCGCTGGAAGCGAGAATTTGTCCGAAAAATAGTTCTGCTAAGTTGATAAAAAGTCTAAAAAATTATGAACGCATTGTAAAGTCAGAACCGATAAATAATGGATATGATAAGTTGATATATGTTTTGCATTTTCCTAAATTATTTGACGGACCATTTATGGATGGAGCGCCACGAAATAATAATGTACGAAAAATAGCTGCCCGGCAGGCACGGAGTATAGTAGCGATGTTGGACAAAAATGGAGAAATTAATCAGCATATTAAGGGGATTGATGCATGCTCCAGTGAAATTGCATGCCGCCCGGAAGTGTTTGGCCAGGTATATCGTTACTTGACGTCAAAAAGAGTGAATATTGAAAAGGACTCTTATTTTCACAATTGTATGAATGTGCAAAATCTTCAAATGACATACCATGTAGGCGAAGATTTTTTTGATATTACAGATGGATTACGGGCCATAGATGAGGTTTTGCTATTTTGCAATTTTCGAAGAGGCAATAGACTGGGCCATGCTTTGGCTCTTGGAATATCTCCTGAAAAATATTATACAATGAAGGGATATAAAGTTGTTCTTTCAAAACAAATTCTTTTAGACGATATTGCCTGGATATATTGTAAGTCAGGAGAATTAGGCTATTCATTAGAAGAAAAGTTAAAAGCAAAATTGATCGAAGAGTATACATCATTGTACAAAGAAATTTATGAGAATAATGTTAGAAATGGTCCTTGTCCATCTATACATGAATATTATCAAAGCTGGAAACTGAGGGGAGATAATCCTCAGAGCTATAGATTGGAAGAAAAAGAATTTAACGAAGCTTTGAAAAAAACAGAACTGGTTTATTTTGATCGGTTTCGTTTTAATCCACGGGTGGATAATAAGGTTAGAAGGAATAAGCGGTATAGGGATTTATACTATTATTATCATTTTAATAAAAAGGTCAGGGAAAAGGGAAATGAAATAACCGAGTTTAAAGTGACAGATGAATATATTAAATTAGTTCGTGGCATACAGGATAAAATGATTATTGAACTTGCCCGTCAGGGAATTGGCATTGAAACAAATCCTTCTTCCAATTACTTAATCGGAACAATAAGGAAGTATGAAGAGCATCCGATTCTAAGATTTAATTCCCGAAATCTGAAAGCAACAAATATTGGAGAAAATATTTGTGTTTCAATAAATACAGACGATCAGGGAGTGTTTGATACTTTGTTGGAAAATGAGTATGCACTGATGACATTGGCACTAAAGAAGGCAACGGATGACGATATGAATGCTTTGTATGATATTGAGGATATTTATGAGTGGATTGATTATGTGAGAAAGATGGGAATAAATCAGGTTTTTTAGGTTTTTCATAAGAAAAAGAAGTTGAGAATGTATGATAAGGTTCGTAAATCTGGATAATAGTTTTGTTGAGTTTTTTTGTAACACTTTGACCTGATTTTTATTGTCACAGGGTTCACGTTCCGTATAAATTAAAGCATTTGCAATTTGCACCAAAACTGGTTTAAAACAGGAACCAGTACGAAAAATTCGGGTGGATTTGATATTGAATACAAAAATCCAATACTTACCGGTAGATTCCATACAAACATCCTTGTAGTTGTATTTGGCAAACCAGTCACACAGCTCATTCAGTCCTTTGATAAAGAAAGAAAAGAGAGTTTGCTTTTTTATAGTTATAAAACTGACAGTGACTAGTCATCCGGCGAGATCGAGTTGACTTCGGAAGAGATAAGTTTACAGGCTACTGTTATGCGCCACTCATTGATGCCTTAACGGATGATCGACAACATATAGATATACGAGGTTGCCGCTATACAGCCCGTCACTTACCTTCATGTGGTCTGTAGTATGTCAGTCTTATAAGAAGATAACATCGGAAAGAAAATAGATTAGATAGTGAAAGCTTCCTGTATACTTTAAATAAGCCAAGAGATTGACACAAAAAAATACCTCAAGTAAATTTAGATTATTACTGACCTGCCAGTTGGTAAAAATCTAAAGAATACAAGAGGTATCTAATATGAATCTTAAAGGCACAAAGAAGAAAAATCAAGTAATTACAGCAAATATTTTTGAACAGCAGGAACTTATGAAAAAAGCGGAGGTGATCAGGGAAAATCTCAAAGCTTCAACCTGGCATGAGTTGGAAACCAAAGGTAAGTTTGATAAAAATGAAAAACTCTCCTTTATCAGTGATGACATGCTTATTTTAGGATGCGATATAGGCAGTGAAACGCACTATGTGAGAGCAATCGACACCAGAGGCAGAGAACTCAGTAAGTCCGCGTTTTCGTTCCATAATGATTCAGAGGGATTTCAGAGTGCAAAGGAATGGGCGGTAAATATAGCTACTGAACATAATAAGAATCAGATCGTGCTTGGCTTAGAGCCGACAGGCCATTACTGGTTCTGCCTTGCGACATGGATGATTTCCAATGGAATCAGTGTTGTTCAGATGTAAGTAGGTAATCATCTGTATATTGACATTTTATAAAAGCCATCTGATACTGTTCCTGGCTGTCTGCCGATTCTCTATCAGATGGCTTGGTATTATTTTTTTAGTTTAGTATGGCAGTATTCCGGAAGATCCTCTGACCATGGAAGCAGTTTCTTTAATTCTTCCTCTTTAGGAAAAGCTCCCATTTTTCTGAGTTCATCCAATATATAGGTCAGATATGCGTATGGTTTCAGATGGTTCAGAAGTGCTGTTTCTGTAATGCTGTAAACAAGAGCACTGGCATCAGCTCCTCGTACACTTTTGGCAAACAGCCAGTTGCGGCGTCCCACTGCAAAGTTTTTCAATGCACGTTCTGCACTGTTGTTGTCTATGCTAAGATGACCATCTTCCAGATACCGTCTCAGATATACTTCCTGATTAAGTGTATACAAAATGGCATCACCAATAAGGGAAGACCTGTCTACAGAATCTTCCATCGTATGCAGCCATTCAAACATGGCATCCAGGACCGGACGGGACTGTTTTTGGCGCTCAGCATATTTTTCTTCTGGTGTTTTGTCATGGATCATCTCTTCGATCTTATAGAGGATCCCGATCCTTGACATCGCCTGATATGCAACCGTCTCTTTCAGCTGTTCTTTTGTGAAATCTTTTTTCAATGCTGTGAGGGCTGCATCAAAGCGGCGTCTTGCATGGGTAAGGCATCCGCTTACTATGATACCTTCTCCTAAACTGTGATAAGCCTGATATCCATCGCAGGTCAGATACCCATGAAACCCATCCCTTAAAAAATTTACAGGATGATATACCGCACGGGTCCTTTCATAATCGAAGAGTACCATCTGCGGGGAACCACTGAATTCATCCGTGAGATATACCCACATCCAGTTCTGGGTCGTACCTTTCTGCTCCGGTTCTCCGAGTACCTGAATGCGGCTTTCGTCACAATGGATATATCTGCTTTCCAGAAGTTCTTCTTTCATCAGCTGATACAGCGGTTTCAGGTATCGGTCTGCACAGTTTATGATCCAGTTTGCCATAGTCTTTGTGGAAAGATCAAGATCATATCTGGCAAACTCTCTTTCCTGGCGTGCCAGATGCATCCCGTTTACATATTTAGCGTTCATGATACCGGCGACAAGGGAAGGCGTAGCGATACTTCCACGGATCAGGGAAGGTTCTTTTTCCGGGCGTTTCATGGATCCGCATTTCGAACAGCTGTATACATAAGTGATCTCTTCTTCAACCTCAAACTTTGCAGGTACAAAACGCAGGCGTTTTACGGTCTCCTTTGTTACTACGCTGTATTTTTTTCCGCATTCCGGACAGTAACGGGCTTCCCCTTCCAGTTTATAGGTCCTGGTCTCAACGGTCTCAAAATTGGAAAGATCTTCTTCCTTCTTTCCTTTCCTTTTTTTACGTTTATAAGAGGATGGCCGGATCTCTTCAAAAAGTTCTTCTGTTTCCGCATCCGCACTGGCTTCTGCCTCATTGAACAGGTTCATCTGTTCATAGCCTTCGGCATACTTTTCACTGGATGCCCCAAACTGTTTTCTCTGTGCAAGGGTAAGACGGTCAGAAAGCATGGCATTTAAGAATTCGAGTTCTTTCTGTTTATCCTTCAGCAGCTGGATCTCCGTATCCTTCTTCTTTGTCTGTTCCTGTACGATCTTCATCAATGAGATCAGATCTTCACGGCTCATGTTATTCAGCTGTTTATCTGTAAAGATCGGTTCCATGTCCTGTCCTCCCTGCTTTATCATTATCAAAAGTATGCCATGATCCCAACTGCTTTCCTATGGAAAACTACGTTTCCGGATATAGGAAATATGCAGGAAGATGTCGTATTTTTCATGATTTTTACGGGATTGACAGCTCAGCTGTCTTATGTTTACAGAATGATCTTTGGATGGTGTTCCTCAAATGCACCCCTGGGATTTAAGGAAAGTCCGTCACACAGCCAGTGGATCTCTTTCAGAGTCACCTGACGGAGTTCGTCCGGAGTATCCGGCCAGTGGAAGGCATTACGGTCGAGCCGTTTCATCAGGATCCAGAATCCGGATCCGTCCCATTGGAGGATCTTTATAGAAGTACGCCGACGGTTACAGAACGCAAACATGCAGCGTGAGTATGGGTCGAGGTGAAATTTTAATTTGATGATGGCGGCCAGACCATTGTAACTTTTTCTCAGATCAGTGGCTCCGCAGGAAAGATATACCGTTGTTCCTCCTGCCAGGTCAAGCATGGCGCTGCAGGAATCCCAGTATAGATTCCATCAGTTCCGGTCTGCAGGAATCAGATATTTCAATACGGATACTGTCTGAGATAAAAATACGCACCGGTGAAGCTTTCACAGAGAGAAGCTTTCTGGCAGCTTCCTGTTCAGATGGAAGTCTGACAAAGACCATATCCTGTTCAGATTCGGGTGCCGGCTCTTCTTTTGCAAGTCTACGGACCCAGTATCCCATCGTAGATAAAGGGATACCGTTTTCTGCACACCATTGTTTACATGTTTTTCCACTGGCCTGGCATTGTTGGATACGGTCAGACCAGAGTTTTGCTTTTTCTTCTTTATTCATAGTGTATAGAATACCTCCTGAGTTTTAAAGAGATTGTAGTAGAATAAAAAATGAAAAAACAGATACAGATGATTACCTACTTACGAACTTTCGGTTATTACAGACCCGGCAGATGAAACCAGCCCGCGAAAGATCTCATTTGCAGAGATCAGTCTTCCAATTAAACAGGAGCCTGTCAGAAATGGATTCCAGCCAGATATCATCATCCGGAAAGGATCGGTTTCTGTAGAGATATCCAATTCCGTTTCAGCAGAACTCCTGTCACGGATCGGAGAGATCTTTCATGCTGAATGATGCTTCTGGGTTTCGCAGGATCTATCTGGCTACCGGTTACACAGATCTGAGACGTGGTATGGAAGGCCTTGCATCCATCATCAAGTTTAATTTTCAGCTGGATCCGTATCAGAAAGATATCCTGTTCCTGTTCTGCGGAAGGCGGACTGACCGTATCAAAGGGCTGGTCTGGGAAGGCGATGGCTTCCTACTCTTATACAAAAGACTGGAACTGGGCGCATTTAACTGGCCCCGCACGAAAGAAGAAGCACTGGAGATCACATCGGAGCAGTACCAGTATCTCATGCAGGGACTTGAAGTTGTTGCACGCCATCCGATCCAGGAAGTCAGACCGGGGAAAGTCTTATAAAGTCCTGTGCAAAACAGAGAAAATAAAAAAATATCTTCCGGTCATTATAAGCTCAGAAAAAAAGTTATCCACTTTTCATGATCCGCTGTCTTCATTTATTAAGGAGTACTTTCAGTCCATTTACGGGGCTTGTGGATAAGTACTCTGAAAAGCCCGAAAAACTATTAGTTTTTTGAGTTTTTCAGAGTGTTCATCCATTGGTAAAAATGACGGATACTCTATCTGCCGGATTCGCTTTTTCTTTATCTTTGCGTTACAATAAAGACATCAGATAAAGGAGAAGGGCATCCATGGCAAAAGTATATACAAAAGAAGAACTGAATAGTTTCAGCAGGGAAACACTCATGGCAGTCATCCTGTCCATGCAGGATCAGATCAGCCAGCTGAATACAAACATGGAGCGCCTTATCGAGCAGATCGCTGACGCAAACAACAAGCGTTACGGACGTTCTTCCGAAAAGCTGGAGACGATCTCCGGACAGATGGAACTGGAACTTATCTTTAACGAGGCTGAAGTACTTACGGAAACACTGTATGTGGTCGAGCCTGCTGAGGAAGATGTGATACAGCCGCGCCATCGTAAGAGTAAGGGAAAACGCGAGGCAGATCTGAAGGATCTTCCGGTTGAAGTGATCAGCCATACCCTGTCAGAAGAAAAACTCCGGGATGTCTTTGGCACAGATGGATGGAAGCAGCTTCCGGATGAGATTTATAAAAGAGTCCGTGTACAGCCTGCTGTCTATACCGTTGAGGAACATCACGTGGCAGTCTATGCCGGCAGGGACAACCAGACGATCATAAAAGCAGACCGCCCAAAAGATCTGCTGCGTAACAGCCTGCTCACTCCATCACTTGCAGCAAGCATCATGAATGCCAAGTACGTAAACGGCCTTCCCCTTTATAGGATCAGCCAGGAATTCCTGCGGAATGACATCCATATCTCCAGACAGGTCATGGCAAACTGGATGATCCAGTGTGCAGACAGGTATCTGGGTATCCTTTATGACCGTCTCCACAGGGAGCTGTATCAGTTTCATGTGCTTCAGGCGGATGAGACTCCGGTCATGGTCACTAAGGATGGACGGCCGGTGAACAGCAAAAGTTACATGTGGATCTATCGGACTGGAAAGAGTTATACAGATACCCCGATCATCTTGTATGAATACCAGCGCACCCGGAAAGCGGATCATCCGGAAGAATTCCTGAAGGATTTTAAAGGGATCGTAGTCTGCGATGGTTACTCTGCATACAGGAAGCTGGACAGGGAAAATCCAGACATCGTCTTTGCAGGCTGCTGGTCCCATGCAAGGCGCAGGTTTGCGGAGGCGTTAAAAGCCCTGCCAAAAGCAGTACAGAAAAATGCAAAAGAGACGATAGCCTACGAAGCAGTCAGCCGGATTGCCGCGATCTATCATCTGGATAACCAGATGGAGGGACAGCCTGCAAAAGCCAGAAAAATGTATCGTCAGACTAACATCAGACCTCTTGTAGAGGCCTTCTTTGCATGGGCAAAAGAGATACAGTCTAAAAACCAGCTTTCCCGCGGAAAGACTTTGGATGGGATCAACTACTGCATCAACCAGGAAGTTTCTTTGAAAGCCTTTCTGGAAGACGGTGATATTCCTATGGATAACAATGCGACAGAAAGTGCTTTGCGTAGCTTTTGTCTCCATAAGCATACATGGAAGCTGATCGACAGTCTGGATGGCGCAAATGCCAGTGCCATTATCTACAGCATCACGGAAACTGCAAAGGCTAATAATCTCAATCCGTTCCGGTACCTTGAATATATCCTGACTGTATTAAAAGACCATCAGGAGGATAAGGAATACAGTTTTATAGATGATATCCTTCCATGGTCTGAAAAACTTCCAGAAATATGCCGGAGTAAAACAAAAACAATTAATATTTAAAACTTTGCCGCCGGAAACGGCGGCTTAAAGTTAGAGTAGTACGGATGGATTACTTCTTTATCTATTCAGATAACTCACACCATTGAACAGATTGAGTTACTGGATAGCCAATTGTTTCACACAGAGCTTGAAATGGCAAATCTTGTCACCTGCCTGCACTCTGTGATTATGATCATTCCCGGAATTGGTTTCATCAATGGCGGGATGATCCTTGGTGAGATTGGTGATACACCGTTTCTCAGAGCCAAAGAAACTGCTTGCGTTCGCCGGACTGGATCCATCGGTTCATCAGTCTGGTAATTTCCAGGCACAGAGAACCAGAATGTCCAAGCGAGGTTCAAGGGTATTACGCTATGCCCTTATAAATGCAGCTCACAATGTTGTTAAAAACAATGCTACCTTCAAGGCTTATTATGATGCCAAGAGAGCTGAAGACCGAACCCACTACAATGCCCTTGGACACTGTGCTGGCAAGCTTGTCAGAGTCATCTGGAAGATGCTCACTGACGAAGTAGAATTTAACCTCGAATAAGAGGTCTGCATACCATAATCGATAGATTTTGAAAAAGGGATTTTAGGGAGCTTTATTAAAGTTACCCTTTTTACCCGAAACAAAAAAACTGAATTTCTGGATAATTTATACTTGACTTTTCATAGCTGGTCTCCTCCCAATAACGGATAACTACAAATTATCGAACATTCAGCAGTTAAATCACATATTTCATGCTTTGCTTTTGACAAAAAAATCATTTTACAGTACTGTGATATGAAAAAGGAGTATTGACAATGAATTTGCAGGATAGAGTGGAGAACTATTTAGAATATTGTATTTACAGAAAAGAACTGGACTCAAAAACGGTAAAGGCGTACAGGATAGATTTGAAACAGTTCTTTTCCTACGTACGCTGCGATGAGCCAGAAAAGGAAATAATTGAAAGATATATAACAGATCTACATAAAAAATACAAGCAGAAAACAGTGAAAAGAAAAATTGCCTCTGTAAAAGCATTTTATAGTTACCTGGAAGAAGAGGAGATATTACCTCAGAATCCTTTTCGAAAAATAAAAGTTAAATTTAAAGAAACAATAATTCTTCCTCGAATTATTCCTAGAGAAGAGATAGAGCAACTTCTCAATTATATGTATACTTATCTGAAAGGGCTTTCTGGCATTAGGCATAAATATGGTTTACGTGATGCGGCTGTTGTAGAGCTTTTTTTTGCCACAGGCGCAAGAGTATATGAGATATCAAATATTCGATATGAGAGCATAAATTTGAATTCTGGATTGATAAGAATTATGGGAAAAGGTGGAAAAGAGAGGTATATTCAAATCAGTAATGAAGCAGTTTTAGAAATTCTGCGAAAATACTACGCTGAAAATGAGAAAGAAATTAAAAAGATTGGGTACTTTTTTGTGAATAACAGAGGTAACAGATACACAGAACAATCTATTCGACTTATGCTAAGGAAATATACGAAGAGAGCCGGAATTGAAACAAAGATTACGCCCCATATGTTCCGACACTCATTTGCGACCTACTTGATTGAGGAAGGTGTAGATGTAAGCTGTGTACAACAAATCTTGGGGCATTCCTCAATAAAGACGACTCAAATATATATTCATGTCGCAGCAAAAAAACAAGCGGATATTTTGCGAGAACTGCATCCACGGAATAACATGAAAATTGCGAATGTTGCGTAAGAAATACATCGAAAAAATATAGAAATTCTCTGATCAGCTGAAAAGGTGGTCTTTTTGTTGTATACTAATATCGAATATAGCTTAAACGCGGATGTAATAAGGAATCTGATGCTGCAGATTTTTAAAAGTTCAAATTATATGATTTCTTTGTCATATTTTTATATAGAATGAAATCTATATTAGTAGAAAAATGAACCAATATTTGTTATAATTAGAAATAATGGATAATTAGCAGTTATCCTTTAGTCAGACGTCTTAGGATAATATTTT
>OLNJ01000897.1_pt1 | contig 19844 bp, 10 predicted proteins | sample 1672191 | NCBI WGS metagenome assembly OLNJ01 (sample SAMEA3136657, study PRJEB25190) | human gut metagenome | biome: human gut; feature: human-associated habitat; material: faeces | place: Austria | collected 2013 | reverse complement strand
TTTCCGCGAAAGGCATCACCGCCGATCATATGAAGCGTTCCGCGCAATTCGTGGCGGACCTGCTGCGCGAGGTCGGCGTCGATACGAAGGTGGTGCAGTCGCACAACCCCGACGGCACGCCGGGCGCTTGGGAGGTCATCGGTTCCAAAAACGTCAGCGAGGATGCGCCGACGGTGCTGCTGTACGCGCACCATGACGTGCAGCCGGTGCCGGATCCGAGCGTATGGAACACCGACCCGTTCGTCGGCACTGAAATCGACACGCGTCTGTACGGCCGCGGAGCCGCGGACGACGGCGGTGGAATCGCCATTCATTCCGGTGCGCTGAAAGCGCTTGAAGACGATCTGAAGGTGAACATCAAGGTGTTCATCGAAGGTGAGGAGGAGATGGGTTCTCCGAGCTTCATTCCGTTCATCGAAGAGCACCGGGACGAGTTCGCTTCCGATGTGATCATTGTGGCCGATTCGGGCAACTGGTCCGCTGAGATTCCGTCGCTGACCACGTCGCTGCGTGGCAACACCGATATTGATGTGCATGTCAAGGCGTTGGAACATCCGGTGCATTCCGGCCAGTATGGCGGCCCGATTCTTGACGCGAACACGCTGGCTGCGATGTTGATTTCCTCCATGTACGATGCCAATGGCGATTTGGCCGTGCCGGGCGTTGCGTCCGAGGAACCGGTTGGCGGCCTGCAGCGTGATATGGACGAGGCGACTGTGCGTGCCGACGCGGGCATCGTCGAATCGTATCGTCTTGCCGGCACCGGTTCGCTCGCCGCGCGTCTGTGGACGAAGCCCAGCGTCACCGTCATCGGGTTCGACGCGCATCCGGTGGAAGGATCCTTCAACGTCATCTCTCCTGAAACCACGTTCCGTCTGAGCTTGCGCACCGCGCCGAACCAGCGCCCGGAAGAGGCCCAGGAGGCGTTGGCCAAGTTCATGGTGGAGCATGCGCCGTTCGGTGCCGAAGTGTGGGTCGACAAGCTCGACAACGGCATGGGCTGGGCCATGGATCCGAACGCTGAGGCCACCAAGGACGCCATGGACGCCATGGAGGAAGCGTTCGGTGTGGCTCCGGTCAACAAGGGCGAGGGTGGCTCCATCCCGTTCATTCCGGAATTGCAGCGCATCTTCCCGAAGGCGCAGGTGCTGGTCACCGGTCCGGAGGATCCGAAGGCCAACGCGCATAGCCCGAACGAGTCCATCAGTCTGCCGGCGTTGAAGAACAACGTCATCACCGAAGCGTTGCTGCTGGATAAGCTCGCCAAGTAAGAAGCCGTGTAAGGCTTGCCGAAATAGGATAAAGCTCTCTGTCATACGATTCCGATTGGAACGTATGACAGAGAGCTTTTTCATTTAGCTGCCGATTGGGGAATCATCATCCATTAGTTGGACACGTTGCTGAACGCCCAATGCCAGTAGCCGGTGTAGTATGCGGTGGCCAACGCGATTGCCGGCACCGCGATGCAGATGGCGTAGAACAGCCAGTCGACCGCATGCAGTTTCGATTCGCGCGCTTGGCTTCGTGGCGCGTCGGATCCGAATCCGCGCGCTTCCATGGCGGTGGCGAGTTTCGTTCCACGTCGGATGGATACGACGAGCAGGCTGAATGCTTGCGAGAAGACGCGTTTGATGGTGCTGCCGTCGCCGAGGCCACGCGAGCGGCGTGACTGGCCGAGTGCACGCCAATCGTCCTGCAGCAGCGTGAACATGCGCATGCCGGCAAGGCCGCCGTATACGAAACGTTGCGGCAGGCGCAGAATCTGCACGAGTCCGTCGGCCAGATCGGTCGGGTCGAGTCCCAAAGCCAGAATCACACCCGGCACGGCGATTGCGGCGACACGTAGGAATGTGGCCAACGCCAGATAGAGCGATCCTTGGGAGATGACGATGATGCCGCCCAGATTGGCCAGCACCGTGCCGGATGTCTTGCCATACAACGCCACGGAAACGAAGCTGCCTGTGGCCGCTATCCATACCGGCCATGTCTTGCGCAAGACCGTCCAGGGAGCCACTCCGCCGATCCATAACAATAGCATTTCCAAACCAAACGCCACGGATGCCGAAACGACATCGAGGGTGAAGAACATCGGAATGCACAGGATCAACGCACCGATGAAACGGCTTACCGGGTTGATTTTCGCCACGAACCATGACGGTGACGCCGGCTTCGTTTCGTTACGACGTTCCTTGTGTGGCACCACGGTAATGGTTTCGAGCTTTTCATTGCCGTCACGCCCACTGTTTTTGTTGGTTTCGAGCATGTCACTCCCCCTCTCTGACCAAAATACGGCGTGCGCCCAGCGCTTCGATGAGCGGCTCATCGTGCGTAATCATGATGACCGCGCAACCTTGGTCGCGCGCACCGGCGATCAATTGGACCATGCTGGTCCACGTGGTGAAATCCTGTCCGAATGTCGGCTCGTCCATGACCAGCACTTTTGGCGCGGCAGCCAGCATGGACGCCACGGACAGTCTTCTTTTCTCACCGCCCGATAGGGTGAATGGATTCGCTTTGGCGAAGCGGGAAAGATTCAGGCGTTCCAACAGCCTGTCGGCGATGGAATACGCCTCCTCGTCGGTTTTGCCCATGGATTTGGGGCCGATGGCCACCTCGTCTCGCACGGTGGATGCGGCGAACTGGTGTTCCGGCTCTTGGAACACCATGCCGATACGTCCCAGCAAGTCGCGGCTTTTCCATGTGATCACATTGTTTTCGCGATGGTGAGGTACCAGATCGTCCGCCATGCATACACGTCCTGCTATCGGTTTGAGCAGTCCTGCGAGAGTGAGTCCGAGTGTGGATTTGCCCACGCCGTTTCTGCCGGTCAACGCGGTCACCTCACCGGAATGGAATTCGAGGTCGATATGCTCGCCGAGCGGGAAATCATAGCCGAAGCTCAGATCCCGCGTGTAAAGCACGACGTCCTGCGGTTGCCGGATTTGTTCCGGTTTGGGCGCGTGGCTTTCGATGGTGCGGCCCGGCACCCACGCACCGCCGTCGGCAAGCACCTGACCCATGTGGCCGAACACTTCGTCTGGAGTGCCGTCGGCGATTACGCCGCCGACGTTCGAATCGGCTTCGGGTTTGCCCAGCACGATGACGCGGTCGACCAGGTCGAGCCACACGTCGATATGATGTTCCACCACAACCAGCGTCTCATGGGTTTGTTCGAGGACGTGGCGGACAGCGTCGTGCACTTCCTTGACACCGTCCGGGTCAAGGTTGGCGGTCGGTTCGTCAAGCAGCAGCAGGCCAGGGTGCATGGCCAGCACGCCCGCCAAGGCGAGGCGCTGACGTTGCCCGCCGGAAAGTCCTCGTGTGGAGCGGTCGAACGCCATGTAGTCGAGCCCGACGATGTCAAGGGCGGCTCGTGCCCGGTTCCAGATTTCATCTTTCGGCAGGTTCAGGTTCTCGCAGCCGAATGCGGTGTCGTCTCCGGCACGTTCGAGAATCGTCTGCGAGTCCGGGTCCTGAAGCACCAGCCCACAACGTCCGCGCGCTTGTCTGGCGTCGACGCCGTCGATGAGCAGCTCGCCTTCCTGCTCGCCTTCGTCATCTCCACCGAGCACGCCGGCCAAACCGGACATCAGGGTTGATTTGCCTGCGCCGGACGCGCCAAGCAACAGTACCCGCTCCCCCGGTTTGATGTCGAAGTCGACGTGTCGTAGCGCGAAATCCTTACGTGAGGCGTGTCTCCATCCCCAATCATGTGCGGTCACGCCGGCCGCTGTTGTGTTCTGAACGTCAGTGGTCATTCGTCGTTCTTTCTTCTGATTGTCATGCTGTTGTTTCGTATGCCGTTGTCATGCGATGCGCCATCACAAGAAAATCCCGCACCACCTTGATGTGATGCGGGATTTGCTTGCATCGGACAATCAGACCAGTTCCTGCGTACGACCGGATTCGAAGCGGTCGAGCACGCCGGTCTTGGCGATGGCCACCTGCAGGAGGTACATCACCGCGCCGGCGAGCACCGCGCCGGAAATGGCGGAGGCGATCAGGTAGATGCTGACGCGTAGCGCGCTCCAAGCCGGATTGGTAAGCCAGTAGTACAGGCCGCAGCCGACGCCTGCAAGTGCGCCGGAGATCGTGGTGGACAGCAGGTCCCACTTCTTATAGGCGAAGATGGCAAGACCGATTTCGGCGCCGAGGCCCTGCACGATGCCGACGATCAGCGAGCCGCCGACGCCCCACTGGTTGCCCATGGTGAGTTCGAGCGCGGCCGCGAGGGTTTCCGCGAACAGTGCGGCTCCAGGCTTGCGCACGATGATGGCGGCCAGAGGGCCTGCGAACAGCCAGAAAGCGTTAAGCAGGCCTTCGAAGCCTGGAGTCACCGCCTCGAAGAGGGCCAGCGGCGCGGTGCAGACGATGTCCCAGCCCCAGAAGATCACGCCGGATGCGACGGCGATGATGGCTGCGACGACGATATCGACCACGCGCCACTTGTTGTTGTGTTTGCGAACTGCGGAAGACTGGTTTTCTTCAGTCATGGGATATGTGCCTTTCTCTTTTCGTCAAGGCACGGGAAATAGAGAGACGTCCGTGCGCCGGCATTACCCGGTATACGTTCATACGGTTGAAGCGGTTGCTTCCTCTCAGCCATTCGGCCCCCGTGTCTGCGCCTGATATTACACAGGACCCACGATTTACGTCGGTTTTGTCTCATAACGGATTCCGTATTCCGTGGCTGAGTCACATTCCGATGTGTTGTTTTGGAGGAACGCTCCAACCGTATGGTGATTTTATTGAGGCAGTCTCATCAGCGATTCGGCAAGATTCTTGAATGTTTCTCCGATACCGTCCGACCGCAACGCGCCCTCTTTGGTTAGGACTGCGGGCCGGCCTGCTTCGCCGGTTTCGCGCAGTTCAGGCTCCAATGGGAGTTGTGCGAGCAGTGGCACTTCATAGCCGAGGCTGTGGGTCAGCTGTTCGGATACGCGTGCGCCGCCACCTTCGCCGAAGATACGTAGCTTCTCGCCTTTGTGCTCGTAGTAGCTCATGTTTTCCACGACGCCGCGAACTTTCATCGGCACCTGCAATGCCACCAGGCCGGATCGTACCGCGATGTCGGAGGCGGATGGCTGCGGTGTGGTGACCACCACCAGTTCGGCGTTCGGCAGTGCCTGTGCCACGGAAATCGCCATGTCGCCGGTGCCGGGCGCCAGGTCGAGCAGCAATACGTCCGGCTCGCCCCACCATACGTCGGATAGGAATTGTTCCAAGGAGCGTTGCAGTCTTGGACCACGCCATAGGATGGCTCTGTCCGCGCCGGCGAACATGCCGATGGAGATCAGTTTCACACCCCATGCGGTGACGGGCATGAGCATGCCGTTGAGGTTCGTGGGCTGTGATTGCACGCCGAATAGCCTGGGCAGCGAGAAACCGTAGATGTCGGCGTCGATGGCGGCGGTATCGTAGCCGAGCGCCGCGAATGTGGCTGCCAGATTGGCGGTGACAGACGATTTGCCCACGCCGCCTTTACCGGAGGCGATGGCGAAGATGCGGGTTTTGATGCCGGGTTTGTTGAACGGGTTCTGTTTACGTTCCGCTTTGAGGCCGGCCACCAGCTGGGTGAGTTTGTCTTGGCTCATGGAGCCGACTTCGATGCTGGGAATCAACGTGGCATCGGGATAGGAGGCGACCGCGCCGTTGATCTGGTTGGTGATGGTCTGCGACAGCGGACAGCCTTCCACGGTCAGTTCGACCCGCACCCGTACGTCGTACGTGTTGGTTTCGCCTGCCACTGGCGTGGCGTCAATGGCTGCGATCATGCCCAAGTCGGTGACGGACCTGCCCAGTTCGGGGTCAATCACTTTGCTTAGCCGTTCGTAGATGCGCGCTTCGATGGTGCGCTCGTCGCTCATGCTTCCTCCTTATGCCGCGTACCACAGTAGCGGTTCGCGGCACGGCTTGCCAGATGGTGTGGCGATTATTCAACTGTTCCTGTGTCGAGCAGCTGTTTGAATTGGTCTTCGTTGAGCATGGGGATGCCCAGTTCCTCGGCTTTTGCGGCTTTTGAGCCGGCATTCTCGCCTACGACGACCCAATCGGTTTTCTTGCTGACGGATCCTGCGGCTTTGCCTCCGCGCAGAACGATGGCCTCTTTGGCGGAATCGCGGGAGAATCCTTCCAACGAGCCGGTGACCACGACCGTTTTGCCTGCCAATGTCTGTGGTAGTCCGCTGGCTTGGGCTTGTCCGACTCCTACGCCGGCGGCCTTCCATGCGTCAAGCACGGCACCGCGCCAATTGCCCGGCTCACGGGCCGCGGTGAACCATGTGACTACGGATTCCGCAATTTCCGGACCAATACCGTCGATTTGGGACAATTCGTCCACGCTGGCATGTTCGATGGCATCCAACGTACCGAACGCGCTGGCGATGGTGCGTGCGGTGGGCGGTCCGAGCCTGCGGATGGACAGGGCCACCAGAACGCGCCACAGGTCGGCATGGCGGGCTTTGTCCATTTCGTCGAGCATCTTGCGGGTGTTTTCCGCCGGACGAATGTACACCGGCTGCACGCTGGACGTGCCTCCACGGGATACCTTGATTTCCTCGCGGATCACCACGGCGTCATCCGGCACCACGTATTGCGGATATTCCGCGGTCTCGTCGATGTCGGCTTCCTTGCGTTTGCGGGCGGCGGTAGGCGCGGTCCAGAATGCGGGCACCTGATGCCATAATCCGGATCCGCCCACACGTTTGCGCACTTTCTTGATCTTGCCGTTTGACCCGACGGTCTCGTGGATTTCGATGATTGGGGCCTCGCGCCAGACGCGCACATCCTTGAGGTCTGCGGACGTCAACGAGAACAGCCCGGCCTCGCTGGACAGCACAGGTGTCTGCATGGGCGGCAGTTCCAGTCCTGCCACCGGCTCGTACGGTTCAGGCTCCTCACCGGGTTTCACCACGATTTCGGTGATGTTCGGCGCATACGTGTCGATGGAATCGGGCCTGTCCTCTTCGGGATTCGTCAGCGCAATGGCTGATTGGTCGCCCAGATGTTCGATATCGAACGCCTTACGGGACGCCAGATTGATGATCCGCTCGGTCAGCTGCGCCGGGCAGGATTCCACGTTCGGGCAGCGTATATCTTTGTCTCCCTCTTTGGCGGGAGCGAGTTCCGCGCCGCAGCTCGGGCAACGCGTGGGCATCACGAACCGGCGGATCTGGCCCTCACGTCCCTTGCGTCGCTCCAGCACCGGACCGACGAGCTCGGGAATCACGTCTCCCGCCTTGCGCACCACCACGGTGTCGCCGATGAGCACGCCTTTGCGTTCCACTTCAAAGGGGTTGTGCAGCGTGGTACGGGATACTGTGGAACCGGCCACGTACACGGGTTTCAACACCGCCACCGGAGTCACACGTCCGGTGCGCCCCACCTGCACAGTGATGTCAAGCAGCTCGGTATTGACTTCTTCCGGTGGATATTTGTAGGCGATGGCCCAGCGCGGCGCACGCGATGTGGCACCAAGGGAACGCTGCAATCCCAAATCGTCGACCTTCACGACGATGCCGTCAAGCGCGTGTTCGATGTCGCCTCGGTGTTCGCCGTAATAGTCGATCATGTCGAGGATTTCCTTGAACGACGTGACCTCACGGTTGTGCGGAGAGACGGGCACACCCCATTTCTTATACAATTCGTAGGCTTCGGATTGGTCGTTGACCACATCATGGCCGTTGCCGGCGTGCCCCGCACCCCAACGCAGCGATCCGATGCCGTGCGCGTAGAAGCTCAGGCGACGGGTTGCGGTGATACGCGGATCCTTCTGTCTCAGGCTACCTGCGGCCGCGTTGCGGGGATTGGCGAATGGCGCGCGACCGGCGTCCTCGTTCTCGGCGTTCAGCTTGTTGAAATCGTCCCATCGCATGAACACTTCGCCGCGGATCTCCACGAATTCGGGAATGTCTTCCTCCGGTCCGGCAAGGTTCTGCGGAATGGTGGAGATGGTGCGCACGTTGAGAGTGATGTCCTCGCCGGTCACGCCATCGCCTCTGGTCAGACCCTGTTCAAGCACGCCGTTGCGGTAGATGAGGTTCAGCGCAAGACCGTCGATTTTCACCTCGCAGGTCATGGGCAGCGGCTTCGATTCGGGCCAATCCAATCCCCTGAGCACGCCGTCGTACCATTCGCGCAGCTCCTCGATGGAGAACACGTCATCGAGGCTCATCATGCGCGATGGATGACGTACGGAAGCGAAGTCGTTGGAGAACGTGCCGCCCACGCGATGGGTCGGTGACTGCGGTGAGTCAAGTGATGGGAACTGCGCCTCAAGCGATTGCAGGCAGCGCAATCTTGCGTCATATGCCGCGTCGGATGAGACGGGGGCATCGTCGATATAGTATGCGATCTGGTCTGATTCCACCCATGCGGCCACGCGCGCCCACAGCCTGGCCGCGGCTTCGGCGCTCATCGAAGCCACATCAACCTTGTCGAGGCGCATGGCGTCGGCATCGGTCGGCTGCAACGCGGCAATCCAACGTTCGCTGCCCGGAGTCAGCGAAGCCAGCCCCTCATCGGCCACGACGGCCGCGGAACTACCGTCGCTCTCCGGCGCGTCGAAATCCCATGCCAACTGTTCGGAATCATCACGATTCGTCATTGTCACCGCTTTCCCATCATTTCCGCCATGCCGCGCGGATGTCCACGCCAGCACCGATTATCGCACAAATGTTCGACCGTTTTGTTAGTTGTTCAGAGAGCGCAGGAACTGCACCTGCACCACGTCGGCACCGTCATGGTCTTCGTAATCCATGCGCATCGCGGCCACCGACAGGGTGCGTGCGGGCACGAACATGCCTTTGTCCACGCAGACGCGGGCCGCTTGGTGCATCAGGGGCGCGACCGGCGTGTTCGGCCATACCGGCAGTCCGGCGTCGGCGAGCACGTGGATGGCTTCCTGCACGTTGGTCGGCACCGGAATGCACTGCGATTGCGCTCTTCCGATCAGTTCCTGCAGTTCGCTTTCGAGCATGGCGATACGTCCGGGGGCGATCTCCTCGCTCATGATGTATGAGGCGGCGGCAAGGTCGAAGTGGTCGCACATCCATTCCGCATAGGCGAGGCGATAGTAGGCGAATGAGGCGTCTTCCCGGTCAAGCGCGACGTTCAGCGCGTTGAGGCATGCCGCACGTGCCGGATCCCAGTCCTCGGCACGCCCCAGCTGCACGGCGAGCTTGAGGTGCGACAGCGGGTATGCGGGGGCGTAACGCACCATGGCGTTCAGATGCGGCAGCGCGGCATCGACGCCTTTGACTTGGGCGAGCAGGTCGGCAAGCTCCATATGCATGTAGAACAGGTTGTCGGGAATGAGCACCGTTCTTTCGCCTTCGGTGGCGAACATGCGGTTGTAGATGACGCGTTCCGCATATGAATTGAAGTACCGCGGCACGCCCGGATTTTCAGCGAAGATCCGGTCCATGCGTTCGAGTGTGGACTGGGCGGATTCGATGGCCCGCTCGACGTCTCCGGAGAACAGCATGTCTCGTGCCTTCAGACGTTCGTCATCGAGGGATTGTGCCAGTTCGAATGAGAAGTCGGGCGTGTCTTCGCCGTCGATCAGCGCGCTGGTGACCTGCGGTGCCAATTCGGTCAATTCCGGATCGGATATGGAATTGATGATGTCCATGGCCTGTTTGGCTTTGGCCACCGATTCGAGTCCGTCGCTTTGCGCAAGACGATGGAACTCCCCCACGGCGCGCTGCAACAGGTCGACACGCTGGATGGACAGGCCCATCATGTTCTCACAGCCGAACAACTGCGCCGTGCCGTCATCAAAACGAATGTCGGACAATTCGGGTTCTTCTTGGCTTCCCGCCGGTGAGAATCGGCTGTCACGAAGGTCGAAGGCCGCATCGATGGGTTTGAGCGCGCCTTTGCCGTCCACGTCCATTTCGGCGTCGAACATGCGGTATGTGGCGATTGGATGGGCCAATCCGTCAGTGTCGAGCCGCTTCAGGAACTCGTCGCGGGTGAAGGTGACGGTCACCAAGTTGCGTACGGTCGGGTTTTTGCGCAGCTGCGCCATCGGATCGTCGTCATCATCATCGAGGTAGGTGTCGTACTCCGTTTTGTCGCTGGCGTCGTCCCGCATGGAGGCGTCGTCATCGTCGGCGCGTCCGTCCGGTACCGCGAACGCCATTTCGTCGAAGTCGATGTTTTTCATCAGGTCTTCGAACTGGCCGTCCACCGTATCGTCTCCAGTGCCAACGCTATCCGAGCCAGCCGAATCGTCGGAATCGATTGATTCGGATGAGATATCGGTGGTTCTCGGAGTGACGGGCCGAGCCGGATCGCCATGGTAGTCGCCGTCCTTTGGAGCGGCTTTGGATCCGGATGGCCTCATGTCTCCGGTACGGATGCGTTCGAAGGCGCTTAACGCCTCGCTCATCAACTCGCTGATGGCGGAATCCTGTTCGGCTACGGCCTCTTCCAGACCAATCGAATCGATGTGCATCGACACGCGTTTGACATTCGGATCGGCTCCGAAGCTCAGCGCGGCCATCATGAGTCCGACGCGCAGATTGTAATCGACGCTCATACGCGTGCGTTCGACGTCGGTCAGGTCGATCCACGCGCGGCGCGATACGTCGTATCGGGTGAACGGCATCATGGACACTCCAGCAGAAGTGAAGCCGATTGCGACTTCGCCGTCGCTGAGGTCGCACCGGAAGTCAACGTCGAAACGGTATGGCAGGCGCAGGCTGCGCAGCAGACGGGACATGGTCTGCCGGTACACCCATTCGGAACCTCCGTCGGCGCCGGAATCGCCTTCCAACACGTTGTCCTTGGTTGATTCGGCGACTTCACGCCGGAAGTCGGCCGCGATATCCGCCAGTCGGCTGGCGGCCTGGATGCCGTCTTCCCGGTTCGGGTCGAGGATCGCGCCGAACCGGTCGTCCGGTTTCAACGCGATCAGCGCCGGATTCTCCAGCAGGGCGAAGTCGATCTGCGCGGCTTCGGCACGCGTCACCGTGTTCTCCGTGGGGAGAGCGCCGATGCGTGCATTACGTTCCAGCCATGAGCTGACGGCGGCGAAGCGGTTGAGGTTGCCCTCGATGTTGAGGGCGCACAGCACTGCCGAGAACGGCAGGGAGGAATCCCATGCGAAGAAGTAGCATCCGGAATAGCTGGATGTGTACAGGCGCAGCGGTTCCGCTCCGTGCACAGCTTCGAGCCCTTGATCGGTATCGAGCGCGTGGGCTTCGCGCATCAGATCGGCGAAGTAGTCTTCCAGGCCGGAGGCGCGCATGCCATGCGACCGGGCGCTCATGGTGTCTCTGATGGACCGTCGGATGGCGCCTATGGGCGCTTCGCGGTTGAGCCTGCGGAAAATGTTGCCGGAACCGAAACCGACGAGCAGGCCGTTCATCTGTGGCAGCATGTAGGCGGCGAAGAACGCGATGGTGATGGCGTCCCGATATTCGAGGTCGAACCGCATATTCGCTGGCAGGTTGGCGCGCATTTGCTCAAGCGTGTAACGGCTGCCGGTTTTGAGCCATGAGGCGAGCCACATCATGCGACCGCCCGGCATGCGTCCCACGACGCCGCCTTGCGTGGCGCGCACCGTTTTCGGATTGCGGCTGGCCGCATGGCCGAGTCTTGGACCGTCCGCCAACGTAAGGGTTTCCTCTTTGACGAAGACGAACCGCGGTTCGAGTTCCTGCGTGTCCATGTCCGGATCGGTGCCGGCGAAGACACGCGCTTTGCCGTCCGCGAGCGCGATTTGGGCGAAGTGGTCGCTGTCGGTGAACAATCCGATGGAGAAGGCATGGCCGTGGGTCTGCGGCAGTTGGGCCCATCCGAGGCGGAATCCTCCGGGCACGCCTTCGAATCCGTCGATGACGTGTCGTTTGATGAGCGGATTAAGCCGGATGGCGTTGCGGGTCAGTTCGTCGACGATGTCGTCGGGCTTGTCAAGCGCCTTGCCGAAGGGGTTGGCGTGGATGTGGCGCGGCGTGGCCTGGTTGACGAGTCGCCGCACATTTTGCCTGACGCGTTCGAGCATGGTCCGGTTATGTTCCGGTTGGCTGGTCGGGTCTGATGGTGTGCGGTGAGACATGTGTGCCATTCTTTCAATCCAACGCGACATGAAGCTATTAGAATAATGACGTGACTTTTTCGAAGCAGCGTTTTCAGGCACGTCGTCGTATGTGCGCAGCCATTGTAGTCGCTTTCGCGGTGATGGTGGCGGTCGAGTGCGTGTTGTGCAATATGCCGTTTTGGCGTTCCTTGGCCGCATCGGGTGATTCCGCCGCCGCGTACAACATGCTGGGCCCTGGGCTCGAACGTACTGACGAGGGGTTGTTGAAGGTCACCGATCCGACGCAGGCATATATGCAGGTCGATGCGGATGGCTCGTCGGAATATGTTCGTATGGACCCGGTGTCTTCGAAGGCGTTGGATAAGGCAGCCAGACAATCGGAGCAGATGTTGCGCACGGTTCGTGTCCGTCCTGATGTCAATCGCAGGGCCGGTACGGTCAGTTCGGTGTCGGTGTCTTCGCCGCGTTCGCTGTATGTGCATGCGGCGGCTGCAGGTGGTTCGGTGTGCGTGCGGATTGTCGAGCCGAAGGGTTCGCTGATTCCGTTTGATGCGGTGCGTGCGAATGTGCGTGTACCGTTCGCGTTGAATCCGTTGCGTATCGGCGTGATGGTGGCCGTGTTGGCGATGGTACTGGTGTGGAGGCCTGGTTCGCGGTTGTGGCGGATGCCGTTGGATACGACGAGTGTGAGGCAGCGTGCGTGGCTGGGGGCGCTGCTGGCGGTGCCTGCTGTGGTCACTTGTGCCGTTGTGGTGTGGCAGCTGGTGGAGGCGGCTCCGTTGAGCTTCCATACGAAAGGCACGTACACGTATGATTTCGACCAGTACGATTACGTGGCAAGGGCGCTGCTTGATGGTCACGCGTGGTTGGATTTGGATGTGCCGGATGCGTTGCGTGACGCGGCGGATCCGTATGATGTGGCCACCCGGCAGCGGTTGCTTGCCGATGGCGTAAGCCCAGTGTATTGGGATTACGCGTTCTATCAGGGGCACTGGTATTCGTATTTCGGTGTGGTTCCCGCGTTGTTGTTGTTCCTGCCGTATCGGGCGGTCACATCGTTGTTCGTCGATGGCGGGCTGATGATGCCCTGCGGTGCGGCCGTGCCGCTGCTGATGCTTGGTTTTCTGGTATTCGGATGTCTGCTGGTGATTCGTGTGATATCCCGAATTCGTCCGAATGCGCCGTTGGCTGCGGTCAGTATGCTGTGCGTGTTCATGCTGTTGGCTTCCAATGGTTTGTATCTGTGGTATCGGACGAATTTCTATTCGGTGCCGATCGCCGCCTCCCTGTTTCTGAGCGTGTTGGGATTGTGGCTGTGGTTGGGCGCCGCCAAGCGGGTGCCGGTGTCAGGCGATCGGATTCGTGAGGTTGATGGCACGCAGTCGTTGTCGTTGCCCCATCTGGCTGCAGGCTCGATGTGCATTGCGGCCAATCTGGGGTGCCGTCCGCAGTTCATTCTCGTGGCGTTGCTGGCTTTCGTAATATTCTGGCCGCAGATTCAGTCGATTTTCCGTCACGCCTCCAATGATTCCTCCATTCCCCATATGTCGGTCTGGCGTCTGATGCGCGCGCCGTTGGCCGCATTGCTTCCCGCGTTGATTGTGATCGTTCCTCTGCTGGCGTACAACGTGGTCCGGTTCGGATCACCGCTCGACTTCGGCACCTCATATCAGATGACGGTCACGGATATGACCAGTTATCGGCAGCCATTGTCGAATCTTGCGCTGACCGTCGCATATTACCTGTTCCTGCCGTTGCGGTTCACGGATGCGTTTCCGTTCCTCGCCGTCAATCCGGCGCCTCTTCCCACTTGGGGATTTACCGAGGCAATGCCTGGCGGCTTATTCACGATAGCTCCGTTGACGTTGGCCGCGCTGGCCTGCCCGTTCCTCTACCGGCGTATGCGCAAGGCCGGGCGCACGAACACATGGCTGTTGTTGACATCCAGCCTGGCATTGGGATTGCTGCTTGTGGTGATTGACTCCCGCATGGCTGGTTTGGGATGGCGGTACATCGCCGATTTCGGATGGCTGTTTGCCTTGGCCGCGTTGCCTTCGTTGCTGATCGTACTTGATTGCGGCAAGCCGCGTCTGCGTTGGGTATGTCGTGCCGGATTCCTCGCGCTGCTGCTGTTCACGCTGGTTGTCGCGCTGATGTCGTTGTTCCTGCCCGGGCGTGACGATGAGATGTTGCGCAACAATCCCGCCCTCTATCTCGACGTGCAGTCCTGGTTCATGTTGGGTTGACGTCCGACATAAGCTACATCCAGTAAAAATTCAGGTTTCTTTCCTGATTCATATAGCAGTTTTTCCGGTTTGCTCTGAGTTTCATCGGCAATCATAACGATTGTCATCATTGTTGCTTTGAGTTATGTTCCGGGGGTCGCCAACCATGAAACCGCTTTCGCCGCCACGCAACCATCCTCGGGCCGCACGTTGGATGCCAAAGGCGACATCGTGCTGCTCACCACCGAACTGGGCCGCGACGACAACGCCGTGCAGGACCAGGTCGTCAAACTCGATGCCGAAACCAGCAGTGTGACGCGACTGTTGGATTTCGGCAGCCTGTTCGCCGATTACAAGGCGTCCGCCACGCATGCGGGCACGGACGATTCGGATGAACTGCCGGTGAACCTGCGCGCGGTTGCGCCTGCGGTTCGTTACAATCGGCGGTATGGGTTTCTTCGATTCGCTGTTCGCCGGTAAACGTTCCACACCGGCTTCGTCCGTCACGTTCCATCTCGACCAGGCCGCCCACATGTACGAGGACGGCAATATCGGCTTGGAGGCCACCACGCTTGATATCACACCTGACAGCAAGCGTGTGGCGGTGATAGGTTTGAACGGTGCCGGCAAGACCACGCTGCTCAAATTGTTGGATGGCGCGTTGGCCGCCACGTCCGGAACGGTCCGCATCGAAGCGGACGGTACCGCATACGACCCCGCCGTGAAACGCGATCTGAAGCATGTCGAGGATCTGGTCGGCCGCGTGCGGCGCGAAGAGATTCCGAACGCCTACTACAAGGCGGCTTCGATTCGTGAGGCGATCGACCTGCCGTTGAAGAAGCACAAGGTGCCGGAAAGCGAACGTCAGGCGATCATCGGCAATCTGTTCGCGCATTTCGACTTGGCTTCCGTGGCCCGTGAGCCGGCCTCCGCTTTGGATAGCGAGAAGCGGCATCTGCTGGCGATCGCGGCCGCGTTGAGCTTCTCCCCCGCTGCGATCGTCGCCGACGAGCCGACCAAGGGCTTGGACGAGGTGGCGTCGGCACGCGTGGCGAAGGCCCTGTTCAGCTATGACAAGCAGGTGGTGTTCGCCACGCATGACACGGATCTGATCGTCCGTCCGGAATATGCGATCGACCGCGTGCTCGTTGTCGACGACCATCGTGTGGTGTTCGACGGCGTGCCTCGTGAGGCGGTCGATTTTTACACGGATTTGGTTCGTTCGAAGTATGAGGCGGCGAAGGGCGACAGGGCGTAGAAGAGATTTCGGACTCGGCAGTCCGTTCAGCCGATCAGTTCGTTGACGGTGTCGATCACCACGTACACGTTATGCCGGAAATCGTCCGGTTCGGGCAGTAGTGAGATGGCCAGATAGCCGTTGGAGGTCATGTCGAAGAAGTAGCCGGGCTGTCCGGATACGCCGTGGCGTTCGATCATGTGCAGCACCAGCTCGTTCTCGTCGAGCACGCTGGGCACGCGCAGCAGTACGTTCCATCCGCCTTCGGCACGCAATACGCTGACGAGACCTTGCTCGTCCGCGTCGAGCATGGCATGCAGTGCTTTGAGATTGCCGCGCACACGTTCCTGCACGCGCGCGGTCTGCGATGGCGCCGCTTCAAGCAGTGCGGGAATCTGTTTTGCGACGATCTCGCTCATGGGCAGATAGTCGTCGGCGATCACGTCGAGACGACGCTTGGCTTCCGCCACGTCTTCTGCCGGTCCGGACACTTGGATCCAGCCGACTTTGGCATGCGGTGCGGCGAGCATTTTCGAAAAACCGTCCAACGCGAATGTGAGCGCGCCACGCTCCCCCGCGAGTCGTGCGTTGCCTTCGAATGGTTCCAAATCGTAATCGTAGAACACTTCGTCGGCGATGATGGCCACGTCGTGGTCCCGGCACAGGCGGACGATCGCCTCGCGTTCCGACGGTTTGACGTACGAACCGGTCGGATTGTTGGGGTTGATGAGCACCAGCGCGCGGATGCGATTGCCGTCCGGGCCTTCCAGCGCGGTTTTCAGTTCGGCCACGTCGATGTACCAGGAGCCGTCGAATCGTTGTTGGTATTCGATCATGTCGACGCATTCGAGGCGTGCGATCGATTCGATGAGCGGATAGCCGGGTTTCGGTGCGAGCACGGCGTCACCGGCATCACACAGCAGTTTGATAAGCCACGAGTAGGCTTCGGAAGTTGAACTGAGGATGTACAGGTCGTCCGGCGAGCAATGGCCGATTTCCTGCATGTCAAGGAACGCGGCCAGCGCCTCACGCGCGTAGCGTTGGCCGCGCGGGTCGGCGGAGTAGATGTCCGGAACAAGATCCGGAGCCAGCGCGTGCCGTGTCGGATTGGAGTCGTTGAGCTTGCCGAGCGGTCTGCCGGCTGTTTTGGCGGTGGCTTCCGCCTTGGCGATGGGATTGGGCTCACTGATGTCGACTCTTGAGGAAAAACGCATGCTCTCCACCCTACTCCATGGACTGCCGTCTTCCATCTGCGGCACATGGAACAACGAAAAAGGCCGTCCGACGAATCGGACGGCCCTGTGACAACCTAATCGGTCAACACATCACTTCTGCTTGGTGCTCGCGTAGTATGCGGCGCCGATGATGCCGGCCTCGTTGTGCAGCTTGGCTGCGACGATCGGGGTCTTGATGTCGATGTACGGCAGGAACTTCTCGGAGACGCGGGACACGCCACCGCCGACGACGAACAGCTGCGGGTCGAAGTAGAACTCCATGAGGGAGTAGTACTTGGTCAGGCGCTTCGCCCACTTCTTGTAGCCCATGTCGAGCTTCTCGCGGATGGAGGATGCGGCGTACTTCTCCGCGTCGCCCTTGCCCTTGAGCAGTTCCAGATGGCCGAGCTCGGTGTTCGGAATGAGCTCGCCGTTGAAAATCAGCGCGGTGCCGATGCCGGTGCCCAGCGTGGTGGCGATGACGAGGCCATCCTGGCCCTTCGCGGCGCCGAACTGCTGCTCGGCAAGACCGGCGGCGTCAGCGTCGTTCACCACGGTGACCGGACGACCGCAAGCTTCGGAGAACACTTCGGTGACGTCCACGCCGACCCAGGACTGGTCCAGGTTGGCCATGTAGCCAAGCTTCTCGCCCACATGAATCGGAGCCGGGAAGGCGATGCCGACCGGAGCGGACTCCGGAACCTCGAAATGCTCGAGCTGCTGGCGAACGATTTCGCCGACGGCCTTCGGAGTGGACACCTCCGGGGTGAGGATCTTCAGACGCGGTTCGGCGAACTCGCCCTTCTCGAGGTTAACCGGGGCGGCCTTAATTCCGGAGCCACCAATGTCAACGCCGAATGCCTGTGCAGTCTCAATCATCTTCAACCTCTCTATCAAGGTATGTTATGGGTGTATTCGAACCGGTACGTGTTATGGTAACTCGCAACATGCCCAAAATCGCGCGCGACATGCACAAATGGTGAGAACGATTGCACAAATTGTAATACTTAACCGAGTAAATATTTCATCGCCTGTTTTGCAAACGATTCGTCCCACGTCGGTAGAGGCTCCGACGTGGGACGAATCGTCAATCGCGTGATCGCCGCGCGTTGGGAAACGCGTGGGCCACGGTGTCACTTCAGCGGCGGCATCGGCTGCCATTCCGGATCATGCAGCAGCTTGCGCGAATCCCACCATCCCTTGGCGATCTGAACGATGCCGGTCTTGAAATGCTCGCGGTCCACCATCGTCAGTCGAATCACTTCCTTGACCGCGGTCAGCGCCGTACCCAGGCCGAACAACAGCGGACGGTAATCGCCGTACGTCATGAAGTATCGGGCCATGTAGCCGCGGTTGCGCATGATGTGGTAGCGGTTCATGTCGGAAGTGGAGTTGAGCTGGCGCACGCCGGCGATGTCCCAATTGCCGATCTCGCGCGTACGGCGCAGCACCACGTCGGGCACGACGATCGGATTGGTGACCTTGCTGGCACGATAGCCGTACATCGTGTCGTCCCAATAGATGAAGAAACGCGGGTCGGGCAGACCGATCTTCTCGACGATGTTGCGGCGGAACAGGCCGCCTTCGAAGCACAACGTGTCCATCACGCGATAGCCAGCCGGGCCGAACGCAGCCGGTGCGATCGGGTTCGGAATGCCGAGCGGGACGATGAAATCGTACTGCCAGTAGAACGGACCGCCATCATAGTCGTAGCGGCTTCCCTGAATCACGTCGTGCCGATCGGTCCACTTGGCCAAGCGCTCGATGCCTTCCGGCATGACGGCGACGTCGTCGTCCATGACCCAGAACCATTCGGCACCCAGCTCGTACGCCTTCTTCACGCCTGCGGAGAAACCGCCCGCGCCTCCGAGGTTGTCGGTCTGCGGCGCGTAGACCACGCGGTTCTCGTTGCCGGACAGGTCGGCCACGGTGGTGCCCCACTGCGCGGTGAGCTTGGCGCTGAATTCTTCGACCATGCCATGGGTCTTGTCACTGTGCTCGTTGTCCACGACGATGATGCGCCACGGGGCGACGGTAAGCTTCTCGATGGATTCGAACAGGGTGGCGAGCAGCTGCTGGCGCTTGTAGGTCACCACGACGATAGCCAGCTTTTCGATGGTCTTCTTCGCAACTTGCTTTTCAGTCATACGTTCCATTCTTGCACCGGCCCTCAACCACACATCGGCCATGTTCGATATGGAGCCGAGCACGGGCATAATCCGCGACAAATATGGACAGAACCTTGCACGGCACGAACTTGTTTGCCATAATGAACCGCGTATGCAGGGGAATCCGTATGACGGATTGAGATGGGCGTGGACGTCCGAACCCTTTGAACCTGATGGTTGACACCAGCGTAGGGAGGCATGGCCATATGGCTGATGTGATTTCCGTAACCAATTCCGATTCCGCGTTCGACGCTTCGAAGGGCGTCACGCGAACCAATCTTCCCCCATTCGCGCAGCGGCTGCGCAAAGCCGCCGACCTCGTATGGGAGGAAGGCTACAGGCAGCCGTTCATCCGCGAACTGGGCGAAGGCTCTCTGCCGCGCGAGAAGTTCGCGTTCTATCTGCTGCAGGATTTCCGTTATCTCAACGACTACGCCAGAGTGCATGCTTTGGGACTGGCCAAAACAGACGATCCTGAGATCATGGCGTTCATGCTCAACGTGCAGAACGGCGCGTTGAATGTGGAGTCGACCGTGCACCGCACGTATCTGGCCAGCTACGGCATCACCGACGAGCAGATGAACAACGTGCGCCAGTCGGCGTTCGCTCGCGCGTACACGTCGAACATCCTTTCCATCGCCTATGGCAAGGACATCCTCGACATTCTCGTGGCCGTGCTCCCCTGCGCTTGGGTGTACGCGGATTACGGATATCGTCTTGCCCATGAATTCGCCGACACGCTCGATGTGAACCAGTACAAGAGCTGGGTGGACATGTACAAGACCGACGAGTTCTGGCAGGGTTCGGCTTGGCTGATCGAGCATATCGAGAAACTCGCCGCCGAGGTGAGCGAGGAACGCAAGCAGGAGCTGGTCGATATTTTTGTGACCGGCGTTGAGAACGAGTACATGTTCTGGTCCAGCGCATACGACATGCAGTACACGTGGAAGCCCG
>OLNJ01000895.1_pt1 | contig 19902 bp, 18 predicted proteins | sample 1672191 | NCBI WGS metagenome assembly OLNJ01 (sample SAMEA3136657, study PRJEB25190) | human gut metagenome | biome: human gut; feature: human-associated habitat; material: faeces | place: Austria | collected 2013 | reverse complement strand
TTTTTTTTCTCCTAAGTTATTATAATATTTTGATATATAATTTATATCAAAGATATTTTCACACGCCAAATTTAACACCACCTTAGTTTAAATTATAATCATAATATATAATATTAAAAAAATATAAATATGAAGCTAATCCCAAAAATAAATTTTTAAATTATATTATGAATTAATAAATTTATTTTTAGATGTGATATAATAATTTATCTGGGAAAGGAAGTGATAATCTCATGGATAATGTTAAAGACTATTTAGAAAAATTAGAAATAAAAAATAGTAGACTGGAAAAACAATTAAAGGAAGTTCAAGTTTCTAAAGTTGTGTATTTTAAAGAAGATAGAATTGTTTATATGTATCTATTATCAAAGGAAATGATATCTCATGAGATACTAGATTTACTAAAAGAAGAATTGCTAGGTAAATTAAAATATTTTAAAAATATTAGAATAAAAATCAAATTTACTGGCTTTGGTAGAAAATCTGAAAAAGATATAGTAAAAACTTATTGGAATAATATTTTATATATATTAAAAAAAATCTGTCCAGCCATTGAAGGATGGAAAAAACAAGTGGAATTTATGTGTTTAGATAACACATTGAAAATCAAAATACCTAAGGAAATTTTTTATGAAAAATTAAAAAAGAATAATATAGAAGACGTTATAAGAAATGTTTTATTAGAAGAGCTTGGGATAGATTATAATGTTCAAGTTGAAAAAGCTGTCAATGAAAAAATAGATAAGAAAAAAATACTTGAAAGAATAGATAAAGAAACAGAAGAATTAATAAGAGAAATGGACTTTGACGTTTTAGAAGAAAATGAAGAAGAAGAAGGCTATGTAATAAAAGATGAATATGATGAACATCTGATATACGGAGAAGATGTAAATAGCTTAGTTTATCAAATCAAAGAATTAAATCAAAATTCAAAAACTGTTGCTGTTGTAGGAGAAGTATTCCATATTGAAAATAAGGAATTAAGAAATGGTAAAATATTATGTATCATGTCTATTACAGATAATAGTAGCTCAATTAACTGTAAACTATTTTTAAATGACTTAAACAAAGATAAAGTATTAAATAAAGTAAAAGAAGGCTCTTATGTAAAAATAAAAGGTGATGTTTTATACGACACTTATCAAAGAGAATTAACTATGACTATAAGTGGAATTAGAGCAGAAGAAAAGCCTGAAAGAAAAGATACTTGTAAAAAAGGTAAAAGAGTTGAACTACATGCCCATACACAAATGTCTTCTATGGATGCTTTATGTCCGACAAAAAAACTTGTAAAACAAGCAGCTGCTTGGGGACATAAAGCAATAGCTATTACAGACCATGGTGTGGTACAAGCCTTTCCTGATGCTATGGATGCAGGAAAAGCAAATAATATAAAAATACTTTATGGCGTGGAAGGTTATTTGGTAGAGGATAATTTACCAGTAATTCAAAATGCCAATGATAAAGATTTATCTCAAAGTTTCGTAGTATTTGACTTGGAAACTACAGGTTTTTCAAATAAAAATGATAAGATAACTGAAATTGGTGCTGTTAAAATTGAAAACTTTAAAATTGTAGATAGATTTAGTCAATTAATTAATCCGCAAAAAGATATTTCTTATAAAGTTCAAGAACTTACGGGAATTACAAATGATTTAATTAAAGATAAGCCTACCATTGAAGAAATATTGCCTAAATTTGTGGAATTTATAGGAGATAGTGTATTAGTAGCTCATAATGCAGCCTTTGATATGGGCTTTATGCAACAAAAATGTAGAGAGCAAAATATTGAATTTAAAAATACTTCAATAGATACATTAACATTAGCTAGAACACTACTTCCTCATATGAAAAGATTTAGATTAAATCTTATAGCTAAAGAGTTAGGAGTACCTCTACTTAATCACCATAGAGCCGTAGACGATGCAGAAGCAACAGCTCATATATTTATAAAATTTATGGAAATGATTATAAAAAAAGGCGCCCAAAAACTAAGTGATGTAAATGAAATTTTAGGTGATGTAGATTATACAAAACTTACAACAAATCATGTTACCTTAATAGCGAAAAGCCAAGAAGGTATAAAAAATCTATATAAAATAGTTTCAGATGCTCATGTAAATCATTTTTATAGAGCACCTAGAATTTTAAAAAGTGTTTTAGAAAAATACAAAGAAGGAATTATAGTAGGTTCTGCTTGTGAAGCTGGAGAAGTATTTAAGGCAGTTAAAGAAAATAAAAGTGAAGAAGAATTAGAAAGAATAATTTCTCTTTATGATTATATTGAAGTTATGCCAATTGACAATAATAGATTTATGATTGAAAAAGGCGAAGTAGAAGATGAAGAAGAATTAAGAGATTTAAATAGAAAATTAATAGAAGTTGCTAAGAAATTTGGTAAAATACCTGTGGCAACGGGAGATGTTCACTTTATAGATAAACATGAAGCTGTATTTAGAAAAGTTTTAAAATATTCACAAGGATTTAAAGTGGATGAAGAGGAAACTTATTTACATTTTAGAACAACAGATGAAATGCTAGAGGAATTTAAATATTTAGGTGAAGACTTAGCTTATGAAGTAGTAGTTACAAATACTAATAAGGTGGCAGATATGGTAGATAATATACTTCCAATACCAAATGAAACTTTCCCACCGAGAATTGAGGGTTCAGATAAAGAACTTAGAGATATGTGTAATGCAAAAGCGGAAAGAATTTATGGATCACCACTTCCTGATGTTGTTAGAAAAAGACTTGATAGAGAGTTAAATTCAATCATAAGCAATGGATATGCCGTAATGTATATTATAGCTCAAAAACTGGTTACTAAATCCCTTGCAGATGGATACTTAGTTGGTTCTAGGGGGTCTGTTGGTTCATCGCTAGCTGCTACTATGAGTGATATAACAGAAGTTAATCCACTACCAGCTCATTATGTTTGTGAAAATTCTGATTGTAAATACTCTTATTTCTATGAAATAGGAGAGTGGGGTTCAGGAGCAGATTTACCAGATAAAGATTGTCCAAAGTGTGGTAGACCACTAAAAAAAGACGGTCATGATATACCTTTTGAAGTTTTCCTTGGGTTTGAAGGAGATAAAGAACCTGATATAGACCTTAACTTCTCTGGAAGTTATCAGCCTGTAATTCACAAATATACAGAAGTATTATTTGGAGAAGGTCATACTTATAAGGCAGGGACAATAGGTACAGTTGCAGAAAAAACAGCCTTTGGTTATGCTAAAAAGTTTGTTGAAGAAAATGACTTAAATTCAACTTCAGCAGAAGTTTTAAGACTTGCCAATGGATGTACAGGAGTAAAAAGGACAACGGGACAACATCCTGGTGGAATAATGGTTATTCCAGATTATAAAGATGTTTATGATATTACACCAATACAATATCCTGCAAATGATCCTAGTTGTGGAGTTATAACAACACACTTTGATTATCATTCCATAAGTGGTAGGATATTAAAACTTGATATACTTGGGCACGACGTTCCGACCATCATCAGAATGATTGAAGATATTACTGGTAAGATTGCCACAGAAATACCACTAGATGATAAAGAAACCATGTCTTTATTTACATCAACAGAGGCTCTAGGCGTAACACCTGAAGAAATAAATTGTCCTATAGGATGTCTTGCCATACCTGAGTTTGGTACAAAATTTGTTAGACAAATGCTTCTTGATACGAAACCAAAGACATTTGCAGAGCTTGTACGTATATCAGGGCTTTCTCATGGGACTGATGTTTGGTTAAATAATGCACAAGATTTAGTTGTGGAAGGAACTGTGGAGTTTAAAGATGTTATATCTACTCGTGATGACATAATGAACTACTTGATATTTAAAGGATTACCACCTAAGATGGCCTTTACAATAATGGAAAGTGTTAGAAAAGGTAAAGGATTAAAACCTGAGTTTATAAAAGAAATGAAAAAATATGATGTGCCTGATTGGTATATTGGTTCATGTCAAAAGATAAAATATATGTTCCCAAAAGCTCATGCAGTGGCTTATGTTATGATGAGTTTTAGACTTGCTTATTATAAAGTTCATTATCCAGAAGCCTTTTATGCAACTTACTTCACTATGAAAGCAGAAGATTTTGATGCAGACTTAATAGTAAAAGGTTTAGATGTTATAAGGAATAAAATGGAAGAGCTCACATCTATGGGTAATGATGCTACAGCAAAGGAAAAAAATATGCTTACTGTTTTAGAAGTTGCGTATGAAATGTATGCTAGGGGAATAGAAATATTACCAGTAGATATTTATGAATCTGATGCTAAAGAATTTAAAGTTGTAGGTGAAAATAAAATATTACCTCCAATGATAGCACTACAAGGTGTGGGAGAAAATGCTGCTATTCACATACAAAAAGAAAGAGAAAATGGAGAGTTTATATCTAAAGAAGATTTGAGAAAAAGAACTAAAATATCAAAAACTGTGATTGAGACTTTAACAAATCATGGTTCTTTAGCTAATATGAGTGATAAAAATCAGCTTTCTTTATTTTAAATAAACTTAATGAATTATAGTGTTAAATAATGAACAAACTAAATATAAGAAGTAGCTTAATTTATAAGGAGACATTCTTATGATTAGTTTTGAGCCCATTGAACTAGTAGGATATGCATCATCATTATTTATAGCCATATCTTTTATGATGACAGATATATTTAAGCTAAGAATAATAAATTTATATAATTTATATAAATTAAAAGGCATGAAGGAATATAAATGAGTAGTAAAAGCTTGTAAACATAACATTTTTATGATATAGTGATATATAAAATAGTATATTTGCAGAAACTAAGAGTGAGACAACTGTGCTCACTCTTTTATTTTAAATACTATATAAATACAACTGAATAGGAGGTAAACAATATGAAAAAGAACATAGCTACTGAAATAGAAGAATTGGTATTACCAATAACTGATGCCAACAATTTAGAACTAGTAGATGTTGAATATGTTAAAGAAGGGGGAGAATTCTTCCTTAGAATTTACATCGACAAAGATGGCGGAGTTTCTTTAAATGAATGTGAATTAGTAACAAGAGCATTAAATCCAATTCTAGATGAAAAAGATCCAATAAAGGATAATTATTATTTAGAAGTATCATCTCCAGGGCTTGATAGACCACTTAAAAAGGAGAAAGATTTTGTTAAATATCAAGGTAGAGATGTGGAAATAAAACTTTATAAACCGATAAACGGTTCAAAAATGCATGAAGGTGAACTTGTTGGTTTAACAGAAGATAAAAATATTAAAGTTATAATAGATAATGAGGAAGTTGAATTTAATAAAAAAGATGTTGCACTTATAAGATTAGCAATTAAATTTTAGTGAAAACATAAATATAGGGAGGATAAAATCATGAATCATGAATTCATAGAAGCACTAGATGAATTAGAAAAAGATAGAGGTATCGATAAAGATGTACTTATAGATACAATAGAGCAAGCACTTTTAACTGCTTACAAGAAAAACTTTGGTTCAGCACAAAACGTTAGAATAGATTTTAACAGAGAAAAAGGTGATGTAAGAGTTTTCTCTCAAAGAAGAGTAGTTGATGAGTCAGATTTATATGACAATTTCTTAGAAATAGAACTTGCAGAAGCAAGACAAATAAATCCTAAGTTTGAACTTGGTGATATAATAGAAAACGAAGTGACTCCAAAAGATTTTGGTAGAATAGCTGCACAAACTGCTAAACAAGTAGTTGTTCAAAGAATAAGAGAAGCTGAAAGAGAAATAATATACAATGAATTTATAGAAAAAGAAGGAGAATTAGTAACAGGAGAAGTTGCTAGAGTATCTGACAATAAAAAAGTTGTTTATGTAAGACTTGGAAAAATAGAAGCTTCTATGCCAGAAACTGAACAAATACCAGGAGAAGAATTTAAAGCTGGTGACAAAATAAAGGTTTATATACTAGAAGTGAAGAAAACTAATAAAGGACCACAAATAGTAGTTTCAAGAAGTCATCCAAACTTAGTTAAGAGATTATTCGAATCTGAAGTACCAGAAATATTCCAAGGTATAGTACAAATAAAATCTGTATCTAGAGAAGCTGGTTCAAGAACTAAAATGGCTGTTCATTCAATAGATGAAAAAATAGATCCAATTGGAGCTTGTGTAGGACCAAAAGGAACTAGAGTTAAATATGTAGTTGATGAATTAGGTGGAGAAAAAATAGATATAATAAACTACAGCGAAAATCCAGCTGAATTTGTATCTGCATCACTTAGTCCATCAAAAGTAGTTAAAGTTGAAGTAAATGAAGAAGAAAAATCAGCACTAGTTGTAGTTCCTGATTATCAATTATCTTTAGCTATAGGAAAGTCAGGACAAAATGCAAGACTTGCTGCAAAACTTACGAACTGGAAGATAGACATCAAAAGCGAATCTCAACTAAATGACGAAGAATAGGGAGGGATTGCTTTGAAGAAAATAAAAAAAGTACCTCAAAGAAAATGCATAGCATGTCAAGATAGAGATAACAAAAAAGAACTTATTAGAATAGTAAAAAATAAAGAAGGCGAAATATTTATAGACTTAACAGGCAAAGCAAATGGAAGAGGAGCTTACATATGCAAAGACTGTGAATGTTTAAAAAAAGCCATAAAAAGCAAAGCTTTAAATAGAGCTTTCAAAATGGAAGTGCCAGATGAAGTATATGAGAAATTATTATTGGAGATGGAATCTTATGAAAAATAATATGGAAAAATTACACTCATTATTAGGCCTTGCAATGAGAGCAGGAAAATTAGTATCTGGTGAAGATGGTACAATGCTAGATTTAAAAAAGAATAAATTAAATTTAGTTATTGTAGCAACAGATGCATCAAATAATACGAAAAAATTATTTAAAGATAAATCATCTTTTAGAAAAGTTAATTATATTGAATTATCAACTAAAGATGGTTTAGGAATGTCTATTGGAAAAGATTCCAGAGCAGTTATAGGAATAAAGGATATAGGATTCGCAAATAAAATCGTAGAGTTAATAGATTAACAAATAATAATAGGGGGTGATCTTGTGAAAAAGACAAGAGTTTACCAAATCGCAGAAGAAGTAGGAATGTCAAATAAAGACATCTTAGCAAAAATAAAAGAATTAGGAATAGAAGTAGAAAACGAAAAATCAGAATTAGAAGAAGATGACGTTGAATTAATATTAGATTTAATAAAAGAAGAAGATTCAGGTGATTCTAATACTATAACAGTTGAAGGTGCATTAACAGTTCAACAATTAGCTGAATCTTTAGGAAAGCCAGCTACAGAAGTTATAATGAAGCTTATGAAAATGGGAACGATGGCTTCACTAAATCAAGAAGTTAGTTTCGAAGTAGCTTCTCAAGTTGCTAGTGAATATGGATTCACATTAGAAGTAGGTGGGCAAGAAGAAAATTCTGAAGAAGAAATAGAAGCATTAATGGAAATAGAAGAAGATAGAGAAGAAGATTTAAAACCAAGACCACCAGTTGTAACAGTAATGGGACACGTTGACCATGGTAAAACTTCTTTATTAGATGCTATAAGAAGTACACATGTTACTAATAGCGAAGCAGGTGGAATCACTCAACATATAGGTGCTTCAGAAGTATCTATAAATGGACAAAAAATAGTATTCTTAGATACTCCAGGACATGAGGCTTTCACAGCAATGAGAGCTAGAGGAGCTCAAGTTACAGATATAGCAATCCTTGTTGTTGCAGCAGATGATGGTATAATGCCTCAAACTATAGAAGCTATAAACCATGCTAAAGCAGCAGGAGTACCTTTAATAGTAGCTATAAATAAAATAGATAAACCATCAGCAAACCCAGACAAAGTTAAACAAGAATTATCTGAACAAGGTTTACTTGTTGAAGACTGGGGTGGAGATGTTATAGCAGTTCCAGTTTCAGCTAGACAAAAAACAGGAATAGATACATTACTTGAAATGATACTTTTAGTTGCTGAGATGGAAGAATTAAAAGCAAATCCAGATAAAAGAGCATTAGGTACTGTTGTAGAAGCTGAACTTGATAAAGGTAGAGGTCCAGTTGCTACAGTACTTGTACAAGGTGGTACGCTAAAAGTTGGAGATCCAATAGTTTGTGGTCTTGCTTCAGGTAAAGTAAGAGCAATGATTAACTCAAAAGGTAAAAGAGTTAAAACTGCTGGACCATCAACTGCGGTAGAAATATTAGGACTTTCTGAAGTTCCACAAGGTGGAGATCAGTTTGTTGCTGTTCCTTCAGATAAAGTTGCTAGAAATATAGCAGAAAAAAGACAACAAATAGCTAGAGAAGAAATGTTAAAAGCTAATCAAAGAATGTCTCTTGACCAATTCTTCGATCAAATGAATGAAGGTCAAGTTAAAGATCTTAACGTAATAATAAAAGCAGATGTTCAAGGTTCTGTTCAAGCTGTTAAACAATCATTTGAAAAATTATCTAACGATGAAGTTGGAGTTAGAGTAATACATGGTGGTGTTGGAGCTATAAATGAATCAGACGTTACTCTTGCAGCTGCATCAAATGCAATAATAATAGGATTCAATGTTAGACCAGTGCCTAGTGCAGAATCTCTTGCAGAAAAAGAAAGTGTAGACGTTAGAAGTTACACTATAATATACAAAGCTATAGAAGATATACAAGCTGCTATGAGCGGTATGTTAGACCCAGAATACAGAGATGAAGATACTGGTAAAGCTGAAATAAGAGAAGTTTATAAAATATCTGGTGTTGGTACAGTTTCTGGATGCTACGTAACAAGTGGTAAAATATACAGAAATGGTAAAGTTAGAATAGTAAGAGATGGTATAATCATCCATGAAGGTGAAATACAAGCTCTTAAGAGATTCAAAGACGATGTAAAAGAAGTTAACAACGGATACGAATGTGGTATGAGTTTCGTAAACTACAATGATATAAAAGTTGGAGATATAGTAGAAGCTTATATAACAAAAGAAATAGAAAGAAAATTATAATTAACTATAAGTAAAGAAGGTTGATATTATGGCATCATATAATAGGACACGTAGAATAGGCGAAGAAATTAGAAAAATCGTAAGTACAATGCTTATTAATGGAATAAAAGACCCTAGAATAAATTCTATGGTTAGTGTTACAGATGTGGAAGTTACTAGTGACTTAAGCTATGCCTATATATACGTAAGTATTTTAGGTGGAGATGAAGAATCTACTTTACAAGGTTTAAGAAACGCAGAAAGCTACATCAGAAGAGAAATCGGTAAAAGTATAAAAATAAGACATATCCCACAAATCATATTTAAAGTAGACGATTCTTTATTAAAAGGTATGTATATGGACAGCCTTATAAAGAAAGTTTCACAAAAAGATCAAGAAAGACCTCAAGCAGAGGATAATGATAATGAATAGTATAGATACTATTTTAAAATATATACATGAAAGTAACGACTTTGTCGTTACTTCTCATGTTAATCCAGATGGAGACAATATTGGTTCAACTCTTTCAATTTATTATTTCTTAAAAAAAATGAATAAAAACGTTTATTATGTTATGAATGATGAAATGCCTATAAATATGCAATTCCTTGTAAAAGATATAAATATAATAAACTCTCAAAAATTTAAAGAGCTGAATATAAAAAATTATAATCTGGTTGCTTTAGATTGTGGGGATAAAAATAGAATATGTGTAGATGATGATATTAGAGATAATTGTATAAAATTAATAAATATAGATCATCATGGTAGTAATGATTTTTATGGAGATTTAAATTATGTATTAGCAGAAGAATCTTCAACTTGTGAATTAGTATATAATTTACTAATGAGAAATGAAGAAATAAACGAGTTTAATACTATAGATGAAAATATAGCTACAGCTCTTTATACAGGCCTTATGACAGACACAGGTAAACTTACATACTCAAATACCCATGCAAGTAGTTTTGATATGGCTAAAAACCTATTACTTTTAGGAGCTGATACTCAAAGAGTAATTCAAAATGTTTTTGGAAGTAATCCATTTAATTTTTATAAATTACTAGGAGCTGCATTAAATACTTTAGAAATAATTGATACAAAAGTAGCAGTAATGATGGTTACACAAGATATGCTTGAAAAATATAATATAGATTTTAAGGATATTGATGGAATTGTACCTTATGCTAGAGATATTGAAAATGTGGAAATTGGAATTTTACTTAAGGAAAAAGGTAATAATGAAATTAAAGTTAGTTTAAGATCAAAATCATATGCTAATGTAAGTAAAATTGCTAAAGTGTTTAGTGGTGGAGGTCATATGAGAGCATCAGGATGCACCATAAATGACAATATAGAAAATGCAAAGATAAAAATAATAAAAGAAGCATTAAAAGAAATTTAAGGATGATTTTTAATGAATAAGATAGTAAATATATTAAAACCTACAGGAATGACATCTCATGATGTGGTAAGTAGGGTAAGAAGAATTTTAAACATGAAAAAAGTAGGCCATACAGGAACGCTAGATCCTGATGCAGCTGGAGTTTTACCAATATGTTTAAATAAAGCAACTAAAGTAAGTGAACTTATTTTAAATAAAGAAAAAACATATATATGTGAATTAACACTTGGTGCATCTACAGACACTTATGATTCTTCTGGTGTTATAACTTTTGAAGGAGACGCATCAAATATAACAAAAGAAGATATATACAAAGCTTTTGAAACACAAAGAGGAGAAATAAATCAATATCCTCCTATTTACTCTGCACTAAAAGTAAATGGACAGAAAATGTGTGATTTAGCGAGAAAAGGAAAAGCAGATACTGTAGAAATTAAACCTAGAAAAGTTAACATAGAAAAAATAGAAATTTTAAATATAAATGACAATAAAATATTATTTTTAGTGAAATGTTCTAAAGGGACTTATGTTAGAAGTATATGTCACGACATAGGTGAATATTTAAAATGTGGAGGACATATGTCTTTCTTACTTAGAACAGCTTCAGGTAAATTTGATTTAGAAAATTCAATCAGTCTAGAAGAATTGGAACAATACTACAATGATAATACATTAGAAAATTATTTATATGATATTGATTATGTCTTAGATAATTTCAAGAAAGTTGAATTAAAAGAATCTGCTCTTAATTATTATAAAAATGGAGGAATAATAGATTCAAGAAGATTTATAAATAAGAATATATCTAAAGATGATGAATATGTAAGAGTGTATTGTAATGGTGAATTTATTGGAAGTGGAAAAATATTAAAAAATAATGATGCTATAAGCCTAAAAAGTGATAAAATTTTTATAGGATAATTATTGAATCAGTGGGGAAAAGACATGATTATTATAAATTCTTTAAAAGAAATAAAAAATATTGATAAAAGTGTTGTCACTATAGGAAAATTTGACGGAATCCACAAAGGTCATACAGTTTTAATTGAAAAAGCTGTTGATTTAGCAAAAAAGGAAAATTTAAAAAGTATAGTGTTTACATTTAAAAATAATCCAATTAGTTATTTTTCAAATATCCTAACGAGAGAAATTATCACAGAAGATGAAAAAATGGATAAATTAAAATCTTTAGGTGTGGATGTGGTTATAGACATACCTTTTAACAAAGAAATGGCAAATATATCTGCAGAAAATTTTGTTAAAGAAATTTTAGTTGATAAGTTAGGTGTTAAAAAATTAATTATTGGTCATGATTTTGCTTTTGCAAAAAATAGAGAAGGAACTCCAGCAGTATTAGAAATACTGGGTAAAAAATATGGATTTACTGTAGATATAATAGGAGCTGTAACTATTAATAACATAAGAGTTAGTAGCACTTATGTAAAAGATTTAATATATGCAGGTAGAGTAGAAGAAATTAAAAGCTATTTAGGAAGAAATTACTTTATTGAAGGTCAAGTAATTCATGCTAAACAACTTGGAAGAACAATAGGTTTTCCAACAGCAAATATTAAATTAGAAGAAAACTTAATCATACCTAAAAGGGGCATATATGCCACAAAGGTACATATTGGAAATGATATATATTTTGGAGCTACAAATATAGGTTATAATCCAACTGTAAATGGTGAAAAAATGTCTATAGAAACAAATATATTGAAATTCAATGAAGATATTTATGGTAAAACTATAAAACTAGAGTTTTTGGAAAGAATAAGAGATGAGAAGAAGTTTAAGGATTTAAACGAATTAAAAATACAATTAAAGATGGATACTAATTATATATATAAAAAGTATATTTGCAAAAGTAGCTAAGTTGTGATAAAATAATCAAGGTAACCATTACTCGGCATATGAATACTCCAATCAATGCTTAGTAAATGGCGATTTTAAAAAATACTTGGAGGTACATCAAATGAACAAAACAGAAATAATAAGAGAATTTGGAAGAAAAGAAGGAGATACTGGTTCTCCAGAAGTTCAAATAGCTTTATTAACAGCTAGAATAAACGAATTAAACGAGCATTTAAAAATGCACAAAAAAGACCACCACTCAAGAAGAGGTCTTTTAAAAATGGTTGGTAGAAGAAGAAACTTATTAGCTTACTTAAAAGAAAAAGACTTAGAAGGTTACAGAGCGTTAATAGCTAAATTAGGATTAAGAAAATAATCTTATTACTTTATAAAAAAGCAGGTATACTATAGTACCTGTTTTTTTTGTATTAATTAAAGACATTAATTTCTATAAGGAGGCAGTAGCCATGAAGATTAAAATATTATGTGACAGCATGTGCGACATTCCTGAGGAAATAAGCAAAAAAGAATATTTAGAAATGATTCCACTTACTATCAATATAGATGGAAAAGAATATAAAGACGGTATAGATTTTACTAAAGTAGAATTTTATAATATTTTAGAAACTAGCCATACTTTGCCAAAAACTTCTCAAATTACATATATGCAATTTAAAGAGGCTTTTGAAAAATATACAAATGAAGGATATGATGTGATTTGCTTAACTGGTTCATCTAAAACTTCAGGAACATATCAAAGTGCTGTTGTGGCGAAAAATGACACTAAAGGAAATATCTATATATTTGATACGTTATTTTTATCTTTAGGTAGTGGACAATATGTAATAAAAGCATGTGAATTAGTTGAAGATACCAATTTAAGTGCAAAGGAAATAGTACAAAAACTAGAAGAACTTAGATCAAGTACAAATTTATTTTTTGTTCCTTTTACACTAGATTATTTAAAAGAAAGTGGAAGATTGCCAAGTGTAGTATCATTTGTGGGAAATATGTTAAATATAAAACCTATATGCACTATGGAAGGCGGAAAAAATAAAATAGTATCAAAAGTTAGAGGTACTAAGCAAATTGCATCTAAGTTGGTAGATATGATTTTAGAAGCTAATAATAACGACTTAGAGTCTAAAATAATTACAATTGGATATGGTTCCAATGAAGAAGATTTTAAAAAACTAAAAGAGGAAGTGGCTAAAAGAATAAAAGCAAAAAAAGTTTTTATAACTCGTGGAGGTTCATGTATATGTTCTCATACAGGGCCAGAAATTTTAGCAATAAGTTCCTCTAATTAGTTAATGAAAAGAAGACATACTAAAAACACAAAGCTTCTACAGTATAATGCTATTGTTAATTAGTAGTAATTTTGTTAATATAGTACATAGAAGAAATAGTGGTTTTAGTATAAGAGGAGGTACAAGCATTAATGTTTGAACATAAAATTTTTACAATGGAATTAGCAGGCAGAGAACTGTCTGTGGAGATAGGTAAAATAGCGCAATTAGCAAGCGGAAGTGCTATACTTAAATACGGGGAGACTATGGTAATGGTCAATGTATCTAAGTCAGCTGAACCAAGAGAAGGAGTAGATTTCTTCCCTCTAAGTGTCGATTATGAAGAAAAATTATATTCAGTTGGTAAAATACCAGGTGGATTCTTAAAAAGAGAAGGTAAAGCATCAGAAAAAGCTATACTTACATCAAGACTTATTGATAGACCAATAAGACCTTTATTCCCTAAAACTTTTAGAAATGATGTACAAGTAGTAGCTACAGTTTTATCGGTAGACCAAGACTGTACACCTGATATAGTATCAATGATAGGTTCATCTGTAGCTTTATCTATATCAGAAATACCATTTAATGGTCCTACAGGTTCTGTTTGTATAGGTTTAGTTGATGGAGCTTTAGTTGTAAATCCTACAGCAGAAGAAAGAGAAAAAAGTGAATTACACTTAGTAGTATCAGGAACTAAAGAAGCGGTAATGATGGTTGAAGCTGGAGCAAATGAAGTACCAGAATCATTAATGCTTGAAGCAATATTAAAAGCTCATGAAGAAATCAAAAAAATAGTTGAGTTTATAGAACAAATCCAAGCTGAAGTTGGAAAAGAAAAAATGGAATTTGTTGAAACTAAACCAGATGCTGAAATAGAAGCTAAAGTTAGAGAAATAGCTACTGAAGGAATGAAAGAAGCTGTTAAAGTTGTAGAAAAACTTGAAAGACAAGAAGCTATGGATGCTGTTAAAGAGCAAACTATAAATAGTTTTGATGAAGAAACTTTAGAAGAGTTCGGAAATGATATAATAGCTACTTTAGATGCTATTATAAAAGAAGAAGTTAGAAAAGCTATAGTACATGAAGGTAGAAGACCTGATGCTAGAAAAACTGATGAAATAAGACCGATATGGTGTGATCATGGATTTATACCAAGAGCTCATGGTTCTGGATTATTTACAAGAGGACAAACTCAAGTAATGACAGTTACAACTTTAGGAGCTTTAGGTGATGTTCAAATATTAGACGGCTTAGATGAAGAAGAAAATAAGAGATACATGCATCACTATAACTTCCCAGCATACAGTGTTGGTGAAGCTAGACCATCAAGAGGTCCAGGTAGAAGAGAAATAGGACATGGGGCTTTAGCTGAAAGAGCGTTAGTTCCAGTAATACCTTCAAAAGAAGAGTTCCCTTATGCAATAAGATTAGTATCTGAAGTATTAAGTTCAAACGGATCAACTTCTCAAGGGTCTGTATGTGGATCAACATTATCATTATTAGATGCTGGTGTTCCAATAAAAGATATGGTTGCAGGTATAGCTATGGGTCTTATAAAAGATGATGAAAAAGTAGCAATACTTTCAGATATACAAGGAATGGAAGACCACTTAGGAGATATGGACTTTAAAGTAGCAGGTACAGAGCATGGTATAACAGCTATACAAATGGATATAAAAATCAATGGTATAGATGAAAATATATTAAGAACTGCACTTGAGCAAGCTAGAATTGGTAGACTTCATATATTAAATGAAATGAGAAAAACTATAGATGCTCCAAAACCACAATTATCTAAGTATGCTCCTAAGATAATAACAATGAATATAAACCCAGATAAGATAAGAGACGTTATAGGACCAGGTGGTAAAGTTATAACTAAGATAATCGATGAAACTGGTGTTAAGATAGATATAGAACAAACAGGTGAAGTATTCATAGCTGGCATAGACCAAGAAATGATAGACTTAGCGCAAAAACTTATAAAAGATATAGTTGTAGAAGCTGAAGTAGGACAAACTTACAAAGGTAAAGTAACTAGAATAACTACTTTTGGTGCTTTCGTTGAAATACTTCCAGGAAAAGAAGGCTTACTTCATATATCTCATATAGCTCATGAAAGAGTAGCTAAAGTTGAAGATGTTTTAAACATCGGAGATGAGGTAGAGGTAAAAGTAACTGAAATAGATGAAAAAGGAAGGGTAAACTTATCTAGAAAAGTTTTATTACCTAAGCCAGAAAAAATTGAAAAAAAAGATAACAAATAAATAAAAAAGAAGATACCTTGAATAAGCTTATTCAAGGTATCTTCTTTTTTTATTTATTAAAGAAAGTGGAATATGCATACTTTTTTATTAGATAGTATCATTTATGTTTGCATAAATAGGACAATAGATTAATAAGATTAACTAAGATATAATTTGTACATATTTGGGAGGAATCTTATATGTTAATAATGGTAGCAAATAAGAAGAAACTAAAGAGAATAATCATAGGAGTTGTAGTTGCATTACTTGCAATAGGTGGAATTATATTTGGAGTGGTAAAAAATCATTCTACACCTACATTTAACATTATTGATGAGGCAAGTTTGCCCTATGAAAGAGGAACAAAGGCTAATAGTGGCTACGTTGCAATGACTTGCAACGTAGACCTAGGATGGGAAGAAGAGTACATAGAGGGTATATTAAATGTACTAAAAAAAGAGGATGCAAAGATAACATTTAATGTTACAGGGAAATGGGCAGAGAATAATAAAGACTTCTTACTTAGAATAAAATCAGAAGGACATGAAATTGGAAGTCATGGGTACAAGCATCTAGATTATTCTAAACTTACTTACGATCAGAATTTAGAAGAAATGAAAAAGGCGGAAAGTGCAATAGAAGAAATTACTGGAGATGAAATTAGATTTTTTCAAGCACCAGCAGGTTCTTTTGGGGAAGGAACTATGAAAGCAGCTAAGGAGTTAGGATATACGGCATTTAAATGGGATGTAGATACTATTGATTGGAAGTATAGAGAACAACCAGATGAAATAATCAATAGAGTAAAAAATAAGGATGTCAAAGATGGAAGCATAATATTGATGCATCCTACAAAAGCAACTATGGAGTGTGTAGACGACATAATAGAGATTATCAGAAGTAAAGGTTTAAAGCCAGGAAAGCTAAGTGATATTTTTAAATAAGCTATATTTAAGGAGTTTTTAATACTTTGAAAGTGGGAATTTCTAACCTTTAAAAATAAAAGAAACTTGTTATAGTTGAAAAATTACTAATGCCTAGATTCTAGGTAGTTACATATTAGTAAGGGGAATTTTATAGTTGAATAAATATATTTACTAAACTATAATGAAATACATATACTGATTAGAAATAAGAATAAATAATATTATGGCTTAAGAAATAATAGTAATTTATATAATATAAATGTTACAAAATGGAGGAAGATATGTATAAAGTAAAAACACTAGAGAATGGGTTGACAATAATAGGGGAGGAAATACCATATGTAAAGTCTATATCTTTTGGGGTATGGATAAATGCAGGATCAAGAATAGAAGATGCTAAAGTTAGTGGAGTATCTCATTTTATAGAACACATGCTGTTTAAAGGAACTAACAAAAGAACTTCTAAGGAAATAGCTAGTGAAATAGATAATTTAGGTGGTCAGATTAATGCATTTACAAGTAAGGAGTGCACATGTTACTATGTGAAGTTATTAGATGAGCACATAGAAATTGGACTAGATATATTAAGTGATATGATCTTAAATTCTAAGTTTGATGAAGTAGATATAGACAAAGAAAGATCTGTAATATTAGAGGAGTTAAAAATGTATGAAGATTCACCTGAAGACTTAGCGTATGATATGCTATTAGAACACATTTACGCTGGAGATGGACTAGGAATGAATATTTTAGGAACTAGAGAATCTTTAAAAAATATAGGTAAAAAGGAATTATTAGAGTATTTTAATACTTATTATATACCGAATAATGCTGTTATATCTATATCTGGGAACTTTAACTTTGATAATATGGTAGAAAAAATAGAAGATAAATTTAAAAACTGGAATGGAAAAGATTTTGAGATAGAACTAAATGAAGCACCTTTTAAATCTTGCATTATAGCAAAAAATAAAGATACAGAGCAGGTTAATTTAGTTATGAATTTGAAAGCAGTAGGGATAGAAAATAATGATGAGGTTTACGCTCTAGCCGTTATAAATAATGTTTTTGGAGGCAGCATAAGTTCTAGGCTATTCCAAAAAATAAGAGAAGAAAAAGGACTAGTATATTCTATTTACTCAGCTCAAAGTTTATATAGAAAGTGTGGAGAACTTGGTATATTTGCAAGTATGAGCAATGAAAATTTAGAAGAAGTTTGCGAGATAATAAAAGGTGAAATAAGAGATTTAAGAGAAAATTATTTAACTGAAAAAGAAATACACGAAAGTAAGGAGCAATTAAAAGGGAGTTATTTACTTGATTTAGAAAGTACAGGAAGTAGAATGATGTCTATTGGAAAATCAATGCTTCTTGTCAATAAAGTTAAAACAACTGATGAAATATTAGAATGTATAAACAATGTAAGCTTTGATAGTATTAAAAAGGTAATAGACAAAGTATTTGATTTAAATAATCTTGGAATTTGCATTGTTGGTAGAGAAGTAGAAAATATTAAATTATAGTTAAAAAGGTTTAAGGGGGAGTTAAATTGAATTTATCTGAAATAGCAGGTAAAGAAATAGTAAATCTAGTTTCAGGCGAAAGACTTGGAGTAGTAGGGGAATGTGATCTTATAATAGATGAAACAACAGGAAAAATATTAGCGTTATTGATCCCAAAGGAAAAAGGATTTTTTGGATTGAAGAAAGAGAAATCTGTTCTAGAGGTACCTTGGAGAAGTGTAAAAAAAATAGGAAATGATATGATAATTATTGAATATGATGGAGTATACTAAGGTATTTTTAGGAGGTAACAATGGGGGTTTTAGTTCAAAAATTTGGAGGAACATCAGTATCATCATATGAAAGAATGAAAGAGGTTGTAAATATAATACGTTCCTATAGAGATAAAGCTAATGATTTAGTAATAGTGGTATCTGCAATGGGAAGACAAGGAGATTCATATGCTACAGATACTTTAATAGGTTTATGTAAAAATGTTAATGAAAAAGCACCAAAAAGAGAGCTAGATATGATAATGTCTTGTGGTGAAATTATATCAGGAACTATTTTGACAAGTATACTTGAAGATGAAGGTATACCTGCAACTTTCTTAACAGGAATTCAAGCTGGTATAATTACAACTAATTCATATTCAAATGCAAAAATAAAAAAAATTAATCCTCAAAAAATTGAAAGAGAAATATCAATGGGCAAGGTTGTAGTAATTGCAGGATTTCAAGGTGGAACAGAGGATGGAGAAATAACTACTTTGGGAAGAGGTGGAAGTGATACTTCTGCTGTAGCAATAGGTAAAGCTTTAGGAAGTAAAACTGTTCAAATTTACACTGATGTAGATGGTATTATGACAGCAGATCCTAGAGTAGAACCAGATGCTAGAATAATAAAATTTATAGAATATGAAGAGGTTTTTCAAATGGCAGAACAAGGTTCGAAGGTAATACATCCAAGAGCCGTTGAACTTGCTAAGAAAGCTGATATAATTTTAGAAATAAAAAATACGCTAAATCCTAATTATGAAGGCACTAAAATAGGTTCAATTAAGAACTTAGATTATGGGAATGGTGATTATGAAGAAGAAGGACGATTTGTATCTGCAGTTGCTCATAAAAATAATATTGCCCAGATTAAAGTAAAATCTCCAGAAAAATTATTTTCTAAGATATTAAATGAAATGGAAGATAAAAATATAAACATGGAGATGATAAATTTTTTTGTAGAAGATAAAGGATTTGCAATAGATAAGTCCGATGTTGAAAGTGTTGAAGAAATACTTAATAAGTATAACGTAGAATATGAAATAAATAAAAAGTGTGCGAAGGTTACCCTAATAGGATCTAAGATTACAGAAACACCTGGAGTTATTGCAAAGATAATAAGAGGATTATCTAAGGTTGGAATAACATTATTACAATCATCGGATTCTTATACATCTGTATCTTGCTTAGTAAAAGAAGAAGATATGGTTGGAACAATCCATGTTATACACAATCAATTTTATAAATAATAGTATTAAGTAAAATAAATAATATATAAATATAATTTAAAGGAGATACATAAATATGAGTTTTAAGTCATATTTATGTATCTCCTTTATTGTTTATATTTGAGTTTTTTATACTATGATAAATTTTCAGTAATATTGTTATTAGGATTCAAAGTGACACAAAAATGACATAAATGTG
>OLNJ01000894.1_pt1 | contig 19907 bp, 20 predicted proteins | sample 1672191 | NCBI WGS metagenome assembly OLNJ01 (sample SAMEA3136657, study PRJEB25190) | human gut metagenome | biome: human gut; feature: human-associated habitat; material: faeces | place: Austria | collected 2013 | reverse complement strand
GGCCACAGCATCCCGGAGACACGATCAACATAACAGAATCCGGAACCGCCAGACCCAGCCATAGAACTGGTCGCTGACGCAGACGGGCACGTCAAAGTGGAAGCTGCCCTTCCCTTCCGGCACAAAGATGGGCGAGGCGCCGAAGCGCTCCCGCATAGCCGATTCGAGGTCAGAAGTACACCGCAGGGTGACGCGGTGCTCCGGCCCGCCGAACATCTGGAAGTGCTTTTTCAGGTAGGAGGGCAGGTCGAAATCGGCGAACTGCTCCCTGCCCCGGCGCGGCTCGTCCAGCACCGTCACCCCGGCCATCTTATCCACCCGGTAATGGCGGATGCCCACCGGCTCCTTCTCGTCCTGATAGGCGATGAGATAGTAGCAGCCGTTCTCCCACGCCATCTGCCACGGACTGATGGTGTAGGGGGCGGGGCGTCCCGCTTTTTTGTAGCGGAATCGCACCATTTTTCCGGTGTTGATGGCCGCGAAGAGGGCATCCACGCTGTAGGGCAGGTCCTTGTTGTCGCTCTTGGGGCGGCCATCGACGTAGACCTGACGCTGGAGCTGGGTGCCCTGATACCGGGAGGCCAGCCCTTCCAGCTTATGGATGAGCTTGTCGCTGGAGGTCTTGGAGATGACCCGGCTGGACTGGACGGCGTCCACCAGAAGCTTCAGTTCGGCCAGTTCGAAGGGCCTCGTCGCCATCCAGTAGCCGCCGCTGCGGCCCCGGCGCAGCCGGATGTCGTAGCCCAGCGCATTCAGCGCGTCGATGTCGCTGTAGACGCTCTTGCGCTCACAGAGGATGCCCTGCCGGGCCAGCAGCTCCACCAGCTGGGGCACATTGAGCAGATGTTCCTCATCGGTCTGCTGCTCAAAGATGCGCAGCAGCGCCAGGAGTTTGGATTTTTGTCCTTCCTGCTTGGGCATGGGCGGCCTCCTTTCGGTCACGAGTCCTTCTTGTCGAATGCGGCGCGGCGCTGGGTGGACAGGCGGAACATCTCTTCCAGTTTGTCCCGGTCGTCGGCCACGAGGGCGTCCCGCAGCTGGGCAAGGGCCGCGTCGAACTGGTCGATCTCGGAGATGAGGTTCTCCTTGTTCCAGAGGAACAACTCAGCCCACATCTTTTCGTTGATGCGGGCGATGCGGGTCAGGTCCCGGAAGGAATCGCCTGTGTACTCGCAGAGCGAGGAGTTGTCGTTGGCACACATGAGGCTGACGGCGATGGCATGGCAGAGCTGGCTGACGTAGCCGATCATCTTATCGTGCTCCTGCACGGTCAGGGTGCAGATGTGGCGGAAGCCCAGCACTTCGGCCAGCTCTTTCGCCCACTGGACCGCCTCAGGGGTGTTCTTCCCGGTGGGGGTGATGATGAAGTTGGCAGGGGCAAAGTTGACCTCCGCCGCGTGCTCGACGCTGGAGGTCTCACGGCCCGCCATCGGATGGCTGGCGATGAACTCCACCCCTGCCGGGCACATCGCCTGCACCGGCTCCACAAGGCCGGTCTTGACGCCGGAGACATCGGTAAAGATGCAGCCGGGCTTGAGAAGAGAGCCGTACGTCCTGAACCAGTCGATGAGGGCCGTGGGGTACAGACCGAAAATGATGTGGTCGGCCTGTGAGACAAGATCCTCGAAATCGTGGGTCTTGCCGCTGGCGATATAGCCGTGGTCGAGGGCGTATTGTAAATGCCCCTCGCTGCGGTTGATGCCGTCCACATGGAACCCGGCCTTGGAAAGCTCGAGGGCGTATTTTCCGCCCAGCAGGCCGAGGCCCACCACGAGATAACGCTTCGATTTATCCAGCATATTCTACCTCCGCGCCTAACGGCTTGATGGCTTCAAAGAAATGGGGCCAGCTCTTCTGCACGGCCTCCGCGTCGTCGATGGAGAGGGGCAGCCCAGCGGCCAGCGCCAGCACCGTGAGGCTCATGACCACCCGGTGGTCGTTGTGGCCGTGGAGGGGCGCAGCGGGGGCGTGGAGCTTCCCTGCGCAGCCATGGATGGTGATGGTGCCGCCCTCGCTTTCCAGCACGCCGCCGCAGGCCCGCAGCTCGGCTTCCATGGCCGCGATGCGGTCGCTCTCCTTGATGCGGAGGCGCTCGGCGTTGCGGATGGTGGTGGTCCCCTCGCAGAACAGGCCCAGCACCATCAGCACGGGGCCGAGGTCAGGGCAGTCGGCAAGGTCGATGTCGGTGCCGCGCAGGAGGGCTTTTCCGAGCCGGATGCCCTCATCGGTGACGGACAGCTCCGCCCCGCAGCGGCGCAGGATGCCGAGGATGGCCGCATCGCCCTGTAAGGTGTCGGCGGACAGGCCCTTGAGGGTCACGCCGCCCTGCACCGCCCCCAGCACCGCCGGGAACGCCGCCTGACTGTAATCTCCCTCCACCGTGTAGTCGCAGGGGGCATACTGCTGCCCGCCCGGGAGGAAGAGGGTGTTCTCGTCCTGCCAGCGGCTCTCGACGCCGAAACGGCGCTGGGCCGCCCGGGTCATCTCGATGTAGCTGCGGCTCTCCACCGGCGGGATGAGATGGAGGGTGCTGTCCCCTGCCAGCAGGGGCAGGGCGAACAGCAGCCCGCTGATGAACTGGCTCGACACATTGCCCGCCAGCTCATACTCGCCGCTTTTCAGAGCGCCCTCGACGGTCAGGCCCGCCGGGGATGGCTCAAAGCGGAGAGACTGCTCATGATATAACGCCTCGTACACCGACTGGGGCCGCTCCATCAGCCGGCCCCGGCCCACGAAGGTCACCCTCTGCCCGGTGAGGCTGGCGATGGGGATGAGGAAGCGGAGGGTGCTGCCGCTCTCACAGCAGTCCACCGGGGCTTCGACGGGGAGGAACTGTCCCAGACCCTCCACTACGGCGCTGTCCGGGCCGGTGCGCACCTTGGCGCAGAGCTGTCCGGCGGCGGAGAGGGTGGCCGAGATGTCCTTGCTGAACTCGAGGTTCCCGATGTGAGAAGTGCCCTTCGCCAGCGCAGCGCAGAGCACCGCCCGGTGGGCCATGCTCTTGCTGGGCGGCGCAGTGATGGCCCCGCCGATGCCGCCGGGGGCTTGCTTTATCGTTACCAACATAATAATCCTTCCGGCGGCTTGCCCGCTTCCCTTACATATCCCTTCCGATGGCCCATGCGACCTGACGGCACTTTGCCATAGCCTGCGCAAAGGCCTCCGGAGTCAGGCACTGTGCGCCGTCGCTCCATGCGTGGCGGGGGTCATAATGCACCTCCACCTCGAGGCCGTCGGCACCGGCGGCCACGGCGGCGATCATCATCGGCTCCACGAGATTCGCCTTGCCGGTGGCGTGGCTGGGATCCACGATGACGGGCAGGTGAGTCTTTTCGTGGATGATGGGCACAGCGGAGAGGTCGAGGGTGTTGCGGGTGTACTTCTCAAAGGTGCGGATGCCCCGCTCGCAGAGGATGACCTGCTCGTTGCCTCCGGCCATGATGTACTCGGCGCTCATGATCCACTCCTCGATGGTGTTGCAGAGGCCGCGCTTGAGCAGGACGGGCTTATGCATCTTGCCCACGGCCTTGAGCAGCTGGAAGTTCTGCATATTGCGGGCACCGATCTGCACCACGTCCACATATTCCTCGAACTCGGGGATGCGGTCCTCGCTCATCAGCTCGGAGACGATGGGCATACCGGTGGCCTCCCGGGCCTTCACCATGTCAAGGATGCCCTCGGTCTCGAGTCCCTGAAAGGAGTAGGGCGAGGTGCGGGGCTTGTATGCGCCGCCCCGGAAGAGGGTCGCGCCGCCCGCCTTGACGCCCTGCGCGATGCGGAGGGCCTGCTCCGCGCTCTCGATGCTGCACGGGCCTGCCATGACCGCGATCTTCTCCTTGCTGCCGATCTTGACGCCGCCGCAGTCGATGACGGAGTCTGCCGGGTGGAAGAGGCGGTTGGCCCGCTTATAGGGGGCAGAGACGCGGGTGACGTTGTCGATCCAGGGGTTGGCGAGGACGTCCCGCTCGTCGATCTTCGTCGTGTCGCCCACGAGGCCGAAGACATTGTAGTCCTTGCCGGTGATGAGGGTGACGTCGAGGCCCTGCTTTTCAAAGCGGTCCACGATCTTTTCCAGTTCTTCCTTGGGGGTGCCCTTTTTGGTGGAGATGATCATAGAATTTCGTTCCTTTCACTCTTTCTTTTCCGCTCACATGACCAGATGGGTGTGTGCGCTGCCGTCCAGACGAAGCAGCTGGGTCAGATAGGCCGCAGCGTGCAGATAGCCGCTGATGCCCTCACCGATGAAGTGTCCCTGACAGCCGAAGGAGACGATGTCCGTCTTGCGGAACGGCTCATGCTCGTCCGGCTCGCTCAGCAGCACCTCCACGGCAGGCACGCCGCAGAGCCGCAGCGCGTCGAGGATGGCGACGCTGTAGTGGGCATATCCGCCGGGGTTCAGGATGATGCCGTCTGCCCGGCCTGCGGCAGACTGGATCTCATCGATGAGGTCGCCCTCGTGGTTGGACTGGAAAAACTCCACCTCGAGGCCCATCTGGGTACAGCACAGCTCGAGATAATCCAGCAGGCCGTTGTAGTCCAGCTGGCCGGCCACGCCCGGCTCGGTGAAGTGCATCATATTGAGGTTGGGGCCGTTAATGACTAAAAATTTCATCCAGAGCCTCCATTGCGGCGGCCACGGCGTCCTCCACCGTGCCGCTGTTGGGGATGACGGCATCTGCCGCCGCGAGATACAGGGGGCGGCGCTCCGCCTCCATCTGCCTGAGCGCCTCGGGGCTGGACGAGAGAGGCCGTCCGCCGCCCACCGTCAGCGCATCCAGAGGCCGGTCGATAAAGAGCACGACGCCGTTCTGGTGCAGGGCGCGCAGATTTTCGCCCCGCTTGATGATGCCGCCGCCGCAGGAGAGCAGCTGACGGCCTTCTTTTGCAAAGCGGGCGGTCTGGGCCGACTCCCGCGCCCGGAAGCCGTCCTCGCCCTCGGCGGCGAAGATGTCCGGGATGCTGCGGCCGTCGGCCTTCACGATCTCCTCGTCGAGGTCGATGAACCGCTTGCCCAGCTTTTCTGCCAGCAGACGGCCCACCGTGGACTTGCCGCTGGAGGGCATCCCGATGAGGGCCACATTCAGCATATCGCGGCGGAGCGCAGCGGTGATGCGGCGGATCTCCCCCGCCGCATCGTCGAACTTCCGGCTGAGGAAGTATTCGGCGGCGTACACCGCCTGCGCCACCAGCATCTCGAGGCCTCCCACGGCCACCGGGACGCCGGCCTCCTCGGCCCGCAGGATGAGTTCGGTCTTGTCCGGGTTATACACCACGTCCAGCACCGCTTCCAGCCCGGGCATTCGGGCAACGTCCAGACTGCACACCCCTACGTTGGGGTACATCCCGGCGGGGGTGGTGTTGATGACGATCTGTGCGCCGCTGGACACAGCTTCCTCATAGGAGAGCTGGCCCTTAGCGGCGTCGGGCGTCCGGCTGACGGTCAGCACCTTCGCCGCGCCCTTGTCCCGGGCGACGGCACTGGTGGTGTTGTGGGTGCCGCCGGTGCCGAGGATGAGGACGGTCCTGCCCGCGAAATCGACGCTGTGGGCGTCACACAGATGGGCAAAGCCGAGATAGTCGGTGTTGTAGCCGTAGAGCAGGCCGTTCTTGTTGACGACGGTGTTCACCGCGCCGATGGCCTTGGCCCGGGGGTCGATGTAGGTGCAGTACTCCATCACCAGCCGCTTATAGGGGATGGTGACATTGATGGCCTTGAACTGCCGCTTGGTGAGGAAGGCCCGGGCCTCCTCCTCGGTGGGCAGGGGGCAGAGGTCGTAGCGGTAGCCGCAGAGCATCTCGTGGATGAGCTTCGAGTAGGAGTGGCCCAGCTTCGAGCCGATGAGTCCGTATTCCATCACAGTCCCTCCCTGCGGTAGCTGGTGGGCCGCTCCATCCATGCCGTGCCGTAGCGGGCCGTCAGCAGGTCGCCCACAGCCAGCGCGGCGGCGCAGGTCTGAACGATGGCGGCACGGGGCACGATGCAGGGGTCATGGCGGCCCTGAATGGAGAGGGGTGCATCCTGCTTTGCAAGATAGTCCACCGTCTCCTGTTCCTTGTAGATGCTGGGTGTCGGCTTGACGGCGGTGCGGAAGACCACGGGCATCCCATTGGAGATGCCGCCGTTGACCCCAGCGTTGTGGTTGGTGGCGGTAACGATGGTGTTCCCCTTCATCCGGAAGGCATCGTTGGCCTCCGAGCCTTTCAGGTCGGCGAAACCGAAGCCGGTGCCGAACTCGATGCCCTTGACGGCAGGCACGGAGAAGGCCATGTGAGAAAGCAGGCTCTCCACGCTGTCAAAGTACGGCTCGCCCACACCGGCAGGCAGGCCGAGGATGGCCGTCTCAAGGATGCCGCCTACGCTGTCGCCCTCCGCCCCGGCGGCGCGGATGGCCGCCTTCATCGGCTCTTCGACGGAGGCATCCAGCAGCGCGAAGCCCTCGCCCTTATTTTCCAGTACGCTGACCTGCGCGGCCAGCGCAGCGGTATCGTCCAGCGCAAAAGGGGTATCGGAGAGGCCGGCACAGCGGGCGATGTGGGTGGTGATGTCGATGCCGGCGCGGCACAGCGCCCCCAGCACGATGGCTCCGCCCGCCACCAGCGCGGCGGTGATCCGGCCCGAGAAGTGCCCGCCGCCCCGGGCGTCCTGAAAGCCATGGTATTTGGCATAGGCGGTGTAGTCCGCATGGCCGGGGCGGAGCAGGTCGGCGGTCTTGGCGTAGTCGCCGCTGCGGGTGTTCTGATTTTCGATCATGAGGGCGATGGCTGTGCCGGTGGTGTGGCCGTTCACGACGCCGGAGAGCAGCTGGACCCGGTCGGCCTCCACCCGGGGGGTGGAGAGGCCGTCGCCCCGGGCGCGGCGTCTGTCCATACAGGCGGCGATGAACGCCTCGTCCACCGGCACCCCTGCGGCCATGCCGTCCAGCACGCCGCCGATGGCCCGGCCATGGCTCTCGCCGAAGATGGTCAGCGCCAATGCGCTGCCAAAGGTGTTTTTCATGGCTCAGTCCTCCATGCCCAGCAGGGTGCGCAGACCCTCCACCGGGATGGTCTCGGCACGCCAGCAGCCCAGACCCGGCACCTTGATGACGGTGATCTGTCCGCCCTGCGCCTTCTTGTCGTGGAGCATCTCGGCGTAGACTTTATCCTTATTGTAGGCGGTGCGCAGGGGCAGGCCCAGACGGCGGTAGACCGCCCGGACGCGCTTCTGCAATGCCTTGGATTCGATCATGGGCAGCATCCCCAGCGCCACGCATTCGCCGTGGTAGAGGCCCACGGTGCGGCGTCCCTTGACGCCCTTGACGGCCTCGATGCCGTGGCCGATGGTGTGGCCGAAGTTGAGGGCCTTGCGCATCCCGCGCTCGGTCTCATCCTGCTCCACGATGCTCTTCTTGAAGCGGAGGCTGCGATAGATGATCTCTCCGATCTGCTCGTCGATGTCGCCCTTTTCAAAGATAGCGAACAGCTCCGGGTCGGCCAGAAGGCTCGCCTTCACCGACTCGGCCAGACCGTTGATGTACTGGCGGCGGGGCAGGGTGGCGAGGGTGCTGGGGTCCACGATGACCAGCTTGGGCTGCCAGAAGGAGCCGACGATGTTTTTCGTCTCGCCCAGATCCACCGCCGTCTTGCCGCCGATGGAGGAGTCGATCATGGAGAGAGTGGTGGTGGGGCAGTTGATGAAGTCGATGCCCCGCATATAGATGGAGGCGGCAAAGCCCGCCAGATCGCCCACGACGCCGCCGCCCACGGCGATGACGAGGTCGCCGCGGCCCATATTGAACTCCAGCATCTGGCGCAGGACACTTTCCAGAATCTTCATGCTCTTGCTGGCCTCACCCTGCGGCACGGTGATGATCTTTGCGTCGCGGCACTGGTCGGCCACCCGCTGGGCATACTCTGCCGGGACGCCTGCGTCCGTCACCACCGCCACACGGCGGTCGAGGCGGGCGAACTGGTACAGGTTCTCCAGTGCGCCGTTTTTCAGGATGATGTCATAGCTGCGCTCACCCAGATTCATGGTGAGCTTTGTGCCGATAAATCCACTCATTTCGTATACACTCCTAACAGCCGCACGGTGCGGCAGGTATGATCCAGCTCGCGCAGCAGCGCGGCGGTCTCGTCGTCGGCGGGGTCTCCCACCAGCTCGACGTAAAAATAGTAATCGAAGGGAACATGGGGCAGCGGACGGCTCTTGATGGATTCCATGTCGTAGCCGAACCGGCCGATGACCTGAATGACCTCAGCCAGCTTGCCGGGCTTGTTGTCCAGCGTGAAGAGCAGCGAGAAGCGGTTGCCCCCGGTGGGCTTTTCGCGGCTGAGGACGATGAAGCGGGTGGTGTTGTCGCCGTCGGTGTTGATGCTGGGCACAAGGACCTCCAGCCCGTAGAGGGCAGCGGTCTCCGCGCTGGCGATGGCGGCTTGGGACGGGTCGCCGGACTCTGCCACGAACTTTGCCGCCATGGCCGTATTCGGCATGGCTGTGGCGGGCAGATGGAACTGCTTTAAGAACGTCTCGCTCTGGGCGATGGCCTGCTGGTGGCTGTAGACGTGCCGGAGCTGGGCCAGCTGGGTGCCGGGCAGGACCAGCAGGTTCTGGGAGATGGGCAGGTCGTAGACGTCCACCACCCACAGCTCCGGGTAGTTATAGCACAGGTCCAGCACGGCGGAGACATCGCCTGCGTGGCTGTTCTCGAAGGGCACGACGCCGTGGGCGGCGTCCCCCCGCCGGACGGCCTCGAAGACCTCGTCCCACGTCGGGTAGCTCACTGCCTCCGCGTGGGGGAAGAGTGCCCGCAGCGCGATGTGGGCAAAAGCGCCCTCCACGCCCTGATAGGCGGCGCGATTCTCGCCCAGCACCTCCGCCTCGTACTGCTTGGCGACGTCCATCATGTTCTGGACATGATCTCTGTAGTAGGGCCGGAGGGCGGGGTCCTGAATGCGGGCCGCAGCCTTTTCCAGCACCACCGCCTCCCGTGCGGCGTCATAGACCGGCAGGCCGTGGGCCTGCTTGTATTGGGCGACGCTGAGCACGGCGGCCATCCGCCGCTCAAACAGGGCGGCCAGCTGCGCATCCACCGCGTCGATCTCAGCGCGGGCCTGTTCCAGTGTGTCCATCTGTTCCACATCCTTCGGGTAAAATTTCAGCTCCTGTTGGGACGATACCTAGTAAGTATACCATAACCCGGACGAGGAAACAACAAGCGCCACTCCCTTTGAGGGTGGAGAATATTTCAAATCCGGGGCCGTCAACGCGAAGAGATTGCAACAAAAAAGCCCTCTCCGAGGCGGTCGGAGAGGGTCATTTCGTTCATCTGTCCTGTTTGCGCAGGTCTTCCCTGCTGCGGGGGGTGCCAAACACCCGGCCATAGGGGTTGTCGAGGTCGGCGGCTTTTAGCGGCGCTGCCTTTTTCTCGGGCTTTTCGGGGACGCTGATGTGCCCCGCCCTGCCCTTGCGCCGAACGCGGAACCGCATGGCTCAGCCCTCCGGCGCAACGGTGGAGACAGCCCCCGCCGTCAGCTTCTGCCACAGCTCCTCGCCGCCGGCGAGGTTGTCGGCGGTGCCGCTGTTCCATGCGCCCCGCATCCCGACGTAGAACCGGGACATATACTCCTGACTGGACCCACTGCGGCTCTGGGTGGTGTCGGGGCCGTAGCTGCCGAGGTCGAGGCCCGCCAGCACGGGGCAGTCGCTCCACTTATAGACCATGTTCCACCAGTCCTCGTCGCTGTCGGCGGCGGGCAGGCTGCCGTCCAGATACCGCAGCGAGCCGGTGCTTTCCTCAAACCCTGCCGGGTCCCAGAGCAGAAAGACAGAGCTCAGGCCGCCCTGCACATCGGCGGCAAGCTTGGTGGTGCCCGCCATGGTCAGGTAGGCGTCGCTCTCAGTCTGGGTCTCGCCCTCGGCGTAATCGAGGGTGTAAACATTCAGGGTCACGACCACCTTGCCGTCGCCGTTGCGGTCCTCGCCGTAGTCCGCCAGAGTTTCCTGCAAGGCGTTCACGGTGTCCTCGGGCAGGTAGTAGGGGGCCACCACGGCCACGTTGTAGTCGGGCTTAGTGACGAAGAAGTACTGCCCGATAAAGTTGTAGGCCACAAAGACCACGGCGATGCCGATAAGGATGACCCACTTGAGGTTATAGTCCCACCAGTTGGCCCAGCGCTCCTTGCGGGTGTACTGTTTTTCCCTGCGGGGGGCGATGTCCTTCGGGTCGATGTCGCGCTCGTAACGGTAGCTTGCCATGCGGCAGTGTCCTCCCAGTTTTTGTGTTACAGCTGTGCCAGAATGGTCTGGCGGACGGCGGCGGGCAGTTCCTTCTGCTCAGCGCGGCTCATGCCCGCCGTCTGGATGGGCGGCAGCACCCGGATGCGCACCGTGCCGGGCGTCGTCCGGTTGCCGTGGGCCTCGAACAGCCCCCGTGCGCCGGAGATCGCCACCGGCACCACCGGGGTTTCAGTCTTCACAGCGATGCGGAAAGCACCGGCTTTGAACTCACCGGCGCCGCCCTCCTCGCCCTTGTAGCGGGTGCCCTCGGGGAAGATGATGAAGCTCCTGCCGCTCTCTACGATGGCGGTGGCGTCGTTGAGGGCGCGCACCGAGGCGCGGACGTCATCGCGCTGGACGAAGACACAGCCCAGCAGCTTCATCCAGCGGCTGAGCAGGGGGATCTTTTCCAGCTCCTCCTTGGCGAGGATGCCGTAGGGCTTGTCGAGGCTGGCCAGCAGCAGGGGGATGTCGTAGTAGCTGCGGTGGTTCGCCACAAAAACGCAGGGTCCCTCTTTCGGGATGTTGTCCAGCCCCTCGACGCTGAGCCGGACGCCGGTGATATTCAGGATGCCCCGGCTCCAGTGGGGGATGTGCTGCTCCACCAGACGGCGCACCGTCTCGGTGTCGCCGGCGGCCTGTGCACGCTCGGCTTTGCGCAGCACGCCGTAGTGGACGATCATGTAGCCAAACAGATAGGTGAACATCGCAATGGTGCGGAAAATGCTCACAGAGAGATTCCTCCTTTCGGCTGAAAAGCCGTCTCTATTGTAACACACTCCGCCCCAAAAAGGGAGAGGAAACACTTTTTTTACATTTCGGGGGCTTTGCGGCTTGCAAAATCCACAAAATCCGGGTATATTTATAATCAGAAAGCCAGCACAATGGTGTTTTATGCCAAACCCTGCTGTGCAATGTGAGCTGTCCCAGAGACAGCGAGAGAGGATATTCACATACCATGAGTCTGTTCCCTTCTGCAAACGATTTCAAGTCCGGCCCGGGCGTGGAAAAGGACGCCCCCCGCAAGACCGGCGTCGGCCGCTTCTTCGAGCTGGTGGGCCGGGATATGAGCGGGATGTTCCTTGCCAACCTGCTCACCTGTCTGGGCTTTCTGCCGGTCATCTGTCTGGTGTACATCGGCTTCCTGATGAACAGCCTGCCGGTCATGGTCCTCAGCGCCGCCGTGGGCGGCATTCTGGCCGGACCGGTGCTGGCGGGGATGTACGACACCGTCCTGCGCGCCCTGCGCGACGAGGCCGGCTACTGGTGGACCACCTACCGCAAGGCCTTCCGGCAGAACTTCAAGGCCAGCATCCTGCCGGGGATGCTCTACTGCGTCGTGGTCACGGTGCAGGTCTTCCTCGTCTACTTCTGCTTCAATATGCTCTACCACGGCACCAACGTCGGCGTGGGGATGTGGGTGGCCACGGTGCTCAACCTCATCCTCTTCCATATGCTCTTCTCCTATATGTGGCCCCAGATCGTCCTGCTGGACCAGCCCCTCGGCCAGACCCTCAAAAACAGCGTCAACTGCATGATCGCCTTCCTGCCCCACGCGCTGGCGGCGTCCCTCGTGACGGTGCTGTTCTGGGGCCTCGTCATCCTCTGTATGCCGCTGGGCCTTCTGCTCATGCTGGTGTTCGGCTTCTGGTTTCAGGTGGAGATCACCAGCCAGATCGTCTACGGCGACCTCGACCGGGTGTTCCACATCGAGGAGAACATCCGCAAGCTCCACGACGCCGAGTACGAGGCCGAGATGGCCTCGGAGCGCAGCGACGGCGAAGAATAAACAGCGCAATGACGCGGAAAGGGGATGCGTGCAATGGAACAGCGGAACAATCTGGTGCTGCAGGGCACGGAGACGTTTTCCCGCGGGCAGCTCGATAATGTGGCGCTGGACAACGGCAGCGTCGTGCTGGACAGCGTGGCCGGGCGGTATCTGCAATACGGCAGCTATACCACGCCTGAGTTCGCCATGCCGGCTTTCTGCAACCTGAATGTCAGCTGGAACGCCCACGCACCCCAGAACACCATGGTGGAGGTGCGCTGCCGGGTCTACGCAGGCGGCAATTGGACGGGCTGGATGAGCTTCGGCAAGTGGGCACCCGATTACCCCCGGAGCAGCATCAACGCCCACAGCGACGACGGCCTCATCTTCCTGATGGGCGACACCGTGACCGTGGCCCTGCCCGGCGGCGGCACCGGCGTCCAGCTTCAGGTGAATCTCTCCACCAACGACGACAAAGTCACCCCTGCGCTCCGGCTGCTGTCGGCGGCGGTCCGCCCCCTCGCGTGGGAAAAGCAGGACGGCCACCCCATCAACCGCCGCCTCTACTTACCGGAATACTGCCTCTCCGCCCACGACCCCAGTTTCGGGCGGGAGATGGACCTGCCGCTGGTGATGGCAGCGCTGATGAACCGCTGGGGCGAGGACATCCTGCCCGAGGAGGTGGCCCACATTATGGCCGATAAGGCCACCGGCAGCACCGGCAACGCCGCCTTTGCGGCGGCCGCAGCGGGCTGCTGCGGCTACCCCTGCTGGCAGGCGTGGATGGATTTGAAAGACCTGCGGGAGCAGATCCATGACGGCTGCTCGGTGGCCGTCCGCATCGAGCGCCGCATCCGGGGCCAGCGCGACCCGGTGGGCGTCTGGATGGGCCTGCGGGGCTTCGGCCATGACGACGCCGTCCTCGCCGACTTCGTCCTCCTCAACGACCCCACCGCCGACAGCGACGGGGCGGTGAACTGTACGATGGCGGTGACAGACTTTGCCCGCTACTTCACCGGGCGGGCCATCGCCCTCCGCCCCAAGCCCCGGGACATCGAGGCCGACCGGCCCCGGCGCGTCCCCTGCAGCTTCGAGTACAGCACCGAGGACGACTGCTGGTATCTGTCCCTCCGGGGCCAGCGCCAGCTCCTCCCGGCCGAGTTCTCCGGCTGGGCGGCCTGCAGCCCCCACGACGGCGTGGCCCATGCCACCACCGCCCACCGCACCTTCCGGCGGATGGAGCGGACACGGACGGGGGGCTTCCGCTTCCCGCCCGAGCAGACGGCCAGCGGCGGACGCTGCAGCATCTACATCATCGACCAGACCGGCACCATGCAGTTTGCCGAAGTGCGGCTGCCCACCCCGCCGCCGGCCCCGTCGGCCCCCGAAGCCAACCAAAGCACTCTGTCCCCTGCCCCCTGAGGGGCACACCAGACGCTTTCAATGGATAAATCATCAATATGGGAGGAATACATTATGGCAAAGACGATCATCACTTTGGGCCGTGAGTACTGCACCGGCGGACGCTACATCGCAAAGGACGTGGCGCGCGCACTGGGCATCAAGCTCTACGACAAGGAGCTGATCACCATGGCAGCCAAAAATTCCGGACTGTCCGAGGAGGCCGTGGCCGCCAGCGAGAAGCGGCACACCCACAGCCTGCTCTACAGCCTGTATACGATGGGCAACGACCTTCCTCTGGGCGATCAGGTCTTCATCCTGCAGAGCCGCATCATCAAGCAGCTGGCCGACGAAGGCCCCTGCGTCATCGTGGGCCGCTGCGGCGACTATGTCCTGCGCGACCGCAAGGATGTGCTGCGCGTCTTTGTCTACGCCCCCAAGGAGTGGCGTCTAGCCTATGGCAAGGAGAATAATATGCTGCAGGCCAAGGACGAAAAGGGCATCAAGGATGAGGTCGAGAAGACCGACCGCAACCGCGCAGCCTACTACAATTACTACACCCAGAACCGCTGGGGCGATGCCCACAACTACGATCTGGCCATCAACGCCGCACTGGGCCACGACGCCTGCGTGCAGATGATCCTTGCCGCCGCAGAGGCCAAGGAAAAGTCGATGGAGGGCTAAAGGCCCTGTCTCCCCGGAGAGGCAGAACAAAACAACGATGCTGCGTGGGTAGGGCGCTTTTGCGCTCTGCCCACGTTTGCGGCATAGAAAAAGCGCACAACCCCCAAGTTATCAACAGCAAAAGGAGAAACCGTGGAAAACAAGCAGCCCCAGACCGCTCCCGCAGATGTGCGGGAAAACATTATGGGCACGATGGACATCAATCCTCTGCTCATCAAGCTCAGCGTACCGATGATGATATCCATGCTGGTGCAGGCCCTCTACAACGTGGTGGACTCCATCTTCGTGTCCCACGTCAGCGAGAACGCCCTGACCGCCGTTTCGCTGGCGTTCTCATTGCAGAACGTCATGATCGCCGTAGGCGTCGGCACCGGCGTCGGCGTCAACGCCCTGCTCTCCAAGAGCCTCGGCGAAAAGGATCAGGAGCGGGCCAACAAGACCGCCGAAAACGGCATTTTTCTGTCCCTGTGCAGCTACGCCGTCTTCCTCCTCATCGGCCTCACCTGCATGAAGCCCTACTTCTACGCCCAGACCTCAGACATGGACATCGCCCGGCAGGGCATCCTGTATCTGAGCATCTGCTGCGTCCTCAGCCTCGGCCTCTTCACCCAGACCATGGGCGAAAAGCTGCTGGCCGCCACCGGCCGCACCCACCTCAGCATGATCAGCCAGCTGGTGGGCGCTGTGGTGAACATCGTGCTGGATCCCATCTTCATCTTCGGCTACTGCGGCGAGGCCCTGTCCGGCACCACCGGCGCTGCTGTGGCCACCGTCATCGGTCAGTTCTGCGGCGCGGGCATGACGCTGTACTTCAACTTCAACAAAAACCCCGACATCCAGATCAGCTTCCGGGGCTTCCGCCCCAGCGCCAAGACCATCGGCCGCATCTACACCGTCGGCCTGCCCAGCATCGCCATGCAGTGCGTGGGCAGCGTCATGACCTTCTTCATGAACCAGATCCTGATGGCCTTCTCGGCCACGGCGGTGGCGGTCTTCGGCGTCTATTTCAAGCTGCAGAGCTTCGTCTTCATGCCCATCTTCGGCATGAACAACGGCATGGTGCCCATCATCAGCTACAACTACGGCGCACGCAGGCCGGAGCGGGTCAAAAAGACCATCCGCCTCGCAGTCTTCTACGCCGAGTGCATCATGCTGGTGGGCTTCTGCATCTTCCAGTTCCTGCCGGATAAGCTGCTGAGCCTCTTTGCCGCCAGCGACGCCATGCTGGCCATCGGCATCCCGGCTCTGCGCATCATCTGCCCCCACTTCCTGCTGGCGGGCGCGGGCATCGTGCTCAGCTCGGTGTTTCAGGCACTGGGCAACGGCGTGTTCAGCCTCACCGTCTCCGTCTGCCGCCAACTGGTGGTGCTCATCCCCGCCGCATGGCTGCTGAGCCGCACCGGTGAGGTGAATATGGTCTGGTGGTCCTTCATCATCGCCGAAGTGGTCAGCCTGACCCTGAGCCTCATCTTCATGGCCCGCATCAACCGCACCGTCATCGTCCCGCTCTATGAGGAGCAGGACGCGGCTGTATAAAAACTCCCCTCGTGGACGAAAGGAACGTGAACTCTATGGCAAAAAAGCTGAAGTGGAACCTCATCCTCATGAGCCTGCTCTATCTGGCACTGGGCATCTTTTTGCTGATGGTGCCCGGCACGGCCCTCAACGTGGTCTGCTACGCACTGGGCGGCGTGGTACTGGCCTGCGCAGCCGTGCAGCTGGTGCGCTATTTTGTCGTAGAGCGCGGCGTGTTCCAGAGCCAGCTCACCCTCATCTCGGGCCTCGTCTGTCTGGCGCTGGGCGCGTTCCTCATCATCCGCAGCGACATCGTCGTCCGGGTGCTGCCCATCGTGTTCGGCCTGTTCATCATCTTCGACAGCCTTGGCCGCGTCCAGAACGCCCTTGAGCTGCGCCGGTGTGAGTATTCGAGCTGGAAGGTCTTCCTGCTGCTGGCGGTGCTCAGCGTCATTCTGGGCATCGTGATGGTGGTAGACCCCTTCGGCACGATGGAGACGCTGGTCATGGCCATCGGCCTCATCCTCATCCTCGAAGCCGCCCTCAACCTGCTGAGTGCGCTGTACACCATGCTGGCCGTCCGGCGCTTCATGAAGCTGCACCCCGAGACCCAGTCGATGCTGGAGGCCGTCACCGGCAAGGACCTGAACGGCGACGGCGTCATCGCCCCGGACATCGCCCACGCCGACGCGGAGGCGACCGCCGTGGAGCTGGACCATGTGGACGAGAGCGCCGAAGTGGAGCAGGAGGACGAATAACCTCAGGCGGCTTGCCCTCTCCGTCTGCTCCCGCTGGTCGCATTCACTGCCCGGGTTGCGGCACCCAGCATCCACAGCGCTTCGCGTGCGTCTTGCTGGCCGCGGCCCCAACAATGATTTCCTGCTTCCGCCACTGGCGGCGGTCATCATTGTTGCTCCCAAAGGGAGAGGCAGAAAGCCTCCCGGCAGGCCAACGGCTCTCCCTTTGGGAGAGCTGGCATTGCGAAGCAATGACTGAGAGGGCAAGCCCGCTGCCCGCAGACCAAACCGTTACCGAACTATAAGCCCCAAACATCATAACACAAAAGGAAAAAAGAGAGCTATGGAAAAGTACGATCTCATCATCGTTGGTGCCGGCCCGGCCGGTATCTTCACCGCCGTGGAGCTGCTGCGCCGCGGCAGCAAGAAGCACATCCTTCTGGTGGAAAAAGGCAAGCCGGTGGAAAAGCGCCACTGCCCCAAGGCAGAGCTTGGCCACTGCGTCAACTGCCGCCCCACCTGCGCCATCACCACCGGCTTCTCCGGCGCAGGCGCATTCTCCGACGGCAAGCTGAGCCTCTCCTATGAGGTCGGCGGCGACCTGCCCAGCCTCATCGGCGAGGAGTTCGCGCAGGAGCTGATCGACTACACCGACAAGATCTACCTCGAGTTCGGCGCAGACCCCCACGTCGAGGGCATCTACACCGGCGAGGACATCAAGGAGATCCGCAAGAACGCCATCCACGCCGGTCTGAAGCTGGTGGACTGCCCCATCCGCCACCTCGGCACCGAGAAGGCACAGGAGCTTTACCTCGCCATCCAGAACTATCTGGCCGACAACGGCGTGGAGATGCTCTTCTCCACCGAGTGTGAGAACATCATCCTCGAGAACGAGGAGTGCAAGGGCGTGCTGCTGCGTCAGGGCAGCGGCGAACCCCGGGCCGTCTACGGCGACACCGTGGTCATCGGCACCGGCCGCCGCGGCGCCGACTGGCTCGAAAAGATCTGCGCCGAGCACCACATCGCCCACAAGCCCGGCACCGTGGACATCGGCGTCCGCGTCGAGTGCCGCAACGAGGTCATGGAAAAGGTGAACAAGGTACTCTATGAGTCCAAGCTCATCGGCTACCCGAAGCCCTGGAAAAACAAAGTGCGCACCTTCTGCCAGAACCCCGGCGGCTTCGTGGCGCAGGAGAACTACGACAACGACCTCGCCGTCGTCAACGGCCACAGCTTCAAGGAGAAAAAGAGCGAGAACACCAACCTCGCCATCCTCGTCTCCCACAACTTCACCGAGCCGTTCAACCAGCCCATCGCCTACGCCCAGAAGGTGGGCGAGCTGACCAATATGCTGGGCGCAGGCCACATCATGGTCCAGCGCTACGGCGACATCCTCGACGGCAAGCGGACATGGCAGAAGGAGCTGGCCCAGTCCAACGTCAAGCCCACCCTGAAGGACGCCGTGGCCGGCGACATCACCGCCGCCATGCCCTACCGCGCCATGACCAACATCATCGAGTTCATCAAGATGCTGGACATGGTCGTGCCCGGCTTTGCCGCCAACGAGACCCTGCTGTACAGCCCCGAGCTGAAGTTCTACTCCAACAAGGTCAAGATGGACGCAAACCTCGACACCAACATCAAGGGCCTGCACTGCCTCGGCGACTCCTCCGGCTGGACCCGCGGCCTGATGATGGCCTCCGTCATGGGCGTGCTGATGGGCCGCAAGCTGGCCGAGAAGGAAGGCTGCTGAGCTGCCATTCTGCACTAAGCTGCGCTGAATATTTGTTTCCCGACGCCCCTCCGCCCCCTGCGGAGGGGCGTTTTTGCGTCCGTTTTCAACAAAACCGTATGGAATACAAAAGTGGTCATAAAAAGTCCATCTCCGCCATATAAAAATTTTATTGGAAATTGAATTGATTTTCTTGGTCAAAACTGCTACAATCTTAGAAAGAAGTCTAGGCGGAATTGTGTCTTGCGCATAATGCAAGGAGGGATCACTTATGTGCGAAGCCCCCGGAAGCGTAGTAACTCTGCTCTGTTCCGGCATCCAGCTTTACAGCGCCGAGCGGCGCATTGCGGACTGCATTCTTGCAGATGTAAAGCGGGCGTCCATGTGTACGTCGGCCGAGCTGGCCCGTCTGAGCAGTTCGTCCGAGGCCACCATCACCCGGCTGTGCCACAAGCTGGGCTTCGAGAACTACCGCAAATTCCAGCTGGCGCTGGCGCGGGATGCCATGGAGCAGCAGGAGACCGCCCGGCGTACCCGGGAGGAAGGGCAGGACGAGCTGCGTCAGGCCCTGCTGGACATTCAGGCCAACCGGGAAGAGGAGCTGCGGGCCACCATTCAGGCCATCGACACCCGGCAGCTGCGGCGGGTGCTCTCGCTGCTGCGCAGCTACGAGGTCATCGAGGTGGTGTCTGAGGGCAGAAGCCTTCCGGTGGCGCTGGATGCATCCATCCGGTTCAGTCATCTGGGCAAGCGGTGCGTCGCCAGCGCCCTCCACGAAAAGACGCTGGCTTTTGCGCAGACGCTGACCCCGAAGGACCTCCTCATGGCGTTCTCCACCTCCGGGCGGGATGCCGGGCTGGAAGAGGTGATCTCTGCCGCCAAGATGAGGGGTGCGCCGGTGCTGCTCATCACCTGCGACAGCCACAGCCCGCTGGCCCATCTGTCCGACTATGTGATGACCGCCTCCAACCGCGAACAGCGGCTCATCGAGGGCAGCCACGCGGCATCTCTCCTCTCGCCGAACATCCTCGTGGAGGTGCTCTATTATCTGCTCCGGATGGAGAAAGCGCGAACGTAAAAAGGCAGAGCCTCGGGCCGATGGCCCGAGGCTCTGCTGTTGTTTTGGGGTTTATTCTGTGGTCGCGTCAGAAGAGGGGTCGCCAGAGGCGTTATCGTCACCCTTATTCGGATAATGAGCGACAACTCTGCTGGGAATCCGGAGCATCGACACCATGCACTCTTTGCCGCCGATGACACCCTCAATGACGCATACACCGGCATCGCTCGGCCATCTTTCCGGAGCCTGTTCCCAAATATAGCTGCGAATCCCGCACTGATCGCTCGCCAATACCGCTGCAATCAAAGCCGTTTTGCCCTGATTGAAAAGGTCAGTCCGATACGTCTCATTCACAGATGCACAGCTGACACAGTAGAAATAGCCTTCCTTCGGCGTGACGCTGCTCATCCACCCTTTCCGAGTATTTTCGTCCGCATTCTCGATAATAGCCGAGAATGCCTCTCGAAGCGCCATGCCGTTATATTCACTCTTGCCAATCTGAGAGTTCACATAAGCCAGTACAGCCTGTGCTGCCGACTCCATGGACTTTTCCTCTTCTGCTTGGTAGCCATTCGCCTTGTAGTAGTCGATGATATAATCCGTGACATTATCCTTCGTCAGCGGCCCCGCGCCGCCGGAACAAGCCGTCAGGACGGACAGTGCCAGCACACCGGCCAGCAGAACAGCGACTAATTTTTTTGCCATCTTCATTGCAACTCCTCCATGATTTCGGGTCTCCCCGTTTTTCCATATTT
>OLNJ01000892.1_pt1 | contig 19924 bp, 11 predicted proteins | sample 1672191 | NCBI WGS metagenome assembly OLNJ01 (sample SAMEA3136657, study PRJEB25190) | human gut metagenome | biome: human gut; feature: human-associated habitat; material: faeces | place: Austria | collected 2013 | reverse complement strand
GGACGCTGACCTGGGTCAACGTCCATTTTTGGACACACTTTTTGTCCTATAAGCCAAAAGCGCCGCCCATAAGAGCGGCGCTTCAAAATGAGTCGTTTAATCGCGGGTGAGCTTGCGATGGATGCGGTGCGGCTTGGCGGCCTCTTCGCCCAGGCGCTCAACACGGTTCTTCTGGTAGCTATCGAAGTTGCCCTCGAACCAGAACCAGTTGCCGGGGTTCTCGTCGGTGCCTTCCCACGCCAGAATATGCGTGGCAATGCGGTCGAGGAACATACGGTCATGGCTCGTGACAACCGCGCAGCCCGGGAATTCCATGAGCGCCTCTTCGAGGCTCTCGAGCGTTTCGACGTCGAGGTCGTTGGTGGGCTCGTCGAGCAACAGCAGGTTGCCGCCTTGCTTGAGCGTGAGCGCCAAGTTCAGGCGATTGCGCTCGCCGCCGGAAAGCACGCCAGCGGGTTTCTGCTGGTCAGAACCCTTGAAGCCGAATGCCGACACATACGCGCGGCTCGGAACCTCAGTCTCGCCCACCTGCATGTAGTCGAGGCCGTCGGACACGACTTCCCACAACGTTTTGTTGCCGTCAATACCCTCGCGGTTCTGGTCGACGTACGAGATTTGCACGGTTTCGCCGAGCTTCAGCTCGCCCGAGGTGGGCTGCTCTTTGCCGACAATCATCTTGAACAGCGTCGACTTGCCCACGCCGTTGGGGCCAATAACGCCCACGATGCCGTTGCGCGGCAGGCTGAACGACAAATCGTCGATGAGCACGCGGCCGTCGAATTCCTTATGCAGATGCTCAACGTTGAGCACCTCGGCGCCCAGGCGCGGGCCCACGGGAATGTGGATGTCGGTGAAGTCGACCTTCTTGCTTTGCGAAGCCTCGGCCACCATGCGATCGTAGTTTTCCAGACGGGCCTTGTTCTTGGCCTGGCGAGCCTTCGGGGACGAACGCACCCATTCGAGCTCGTTCTGCATGCGCTTGGCAAGTTTCGCGTCGCGCTGGCCCTGGGCGGCCATACGGGCAGCCTTGGTCTCGAGATACGTGGAGTAGTTGCCCTTGTAGGGGTACAGGCTGCCGCGGTCGACCTCGCAAATCCACTCGGCAACATTGTCGAGGAAGTAGCGGTCGTGCGTCACGGCGAGCACGGCGCCCTGGTAGCGATGCAGGAATTGCTCAAGCCACAGAACCGACTCGGCGTCGAGGTGGTTGGTGGGCTCGTCGAGCAGCAGCAGGTCGGGGGCCTCGAGCAGCAGGCGGCACAGCGCCACGCGACGGCGTTCGCCGCCGGAAAGCACGTTCACCGGCATGTCGGGGTCGGGGCACTGCAGCGCATCCATAGCCTGGGACAGCTGGCTGTCAAGGTCCCAGCCGTTGGCGGCGTCGATGGCTTCTTGCAGCTTGCCCATTTCTTCCATGAGCGCGTCGAAGTCGGCATCGGGGTCGGCCATCTCGGCAGAAATCGCGTTGAAGCGGTCGATTTTCGCGAGCACGTCGCCGAATGCCATTTGCACGTTTTCGAGAACGGTCTTGTCCTCGTCAAGCGGCGGCTCCTGCTGCAGAATACCCACAGAATAGCCCGGGGACAGGCGTGCCTCGCCGTTCGAAACTTCCTCAAGGCCGGCCATGATTTTCAGCAGCGTGGATTTGCCCATGCCGTTCGGGCCCACCACGCCGATTTTCGCGCCGGGATAAAACGACAGCGTAACGTCGTCGAGAATCACCTTGTCGCCGTGCGCTTTGCGCGCCTTGTACATGGTGTAAATGAATTCCGCCATGCGGGACTCCTGTTCGTTGATTGATGCGCTCATATTTGATTGGCTCCGCGCGCAACGTAGCGGCGCCAGGCGAGCTTTTGTACCGAATTTAATTCAGCCATTCTACCAGGTCGTCCGCAAACGCCGCCGCGCGCCCATCAGTTCCCCACGAGCGGACGGAATGCCCGGGCGGAATCGCCCGCCACCTGTTAAATGCTCGTAGCATTTAACAGGTTTTCGCAGGCCTAGTATTCCTCGGGATCAACCCCAAGGCGTTCTGCCATTTCGAGCAACTCGTCGCTCGAGGCAGATTCGATATCCGCAACATCCAACAACGCCGCCGGAAAACCGCCGAACATGGCGGTTCCGCATTCGTCCATCAATCGCTCACGCAGCGCTTCCTCGTCAAACTCGCCCATTGTCGCCATCCTTCCTCAAATTATTCCTAAAACGGTTTCACTCGATAAACCACCTCGTCGGAACATTGGTATTCGCGAGCAAGTTGCGCGAATTCGCTACGCCAATCATCGTCGATGTAGCCTAATTTATCCAGAAAGCGCAGCCCCGCATCATCATTGTCGGCCAAACAATAGCGCACGGCATGAACCCGATTCCGTCTCAAATACGCCGAAAAGGTCTCACAATCATCTTCACTCAAGTTAACCGGCCAGGCCAAACGGTTCAACGCCGTACGCGTCTTTGCTTCCCTGTCGCCCAACTTTTCGAACAAGCCATCAACCTTCGAAAAGTCAAACGACGCCCCATGGCCCCAATTCGCCGCATAGACGTCACGCACATATTGCGGAGCGCTCACGCCTGGCATAAACACGCGGTATTTGACCAAGCGGGTTTTTACGCTTCTCACTTCTATCGTACAGGGAGACGCAACCGTATGGCTCCTCGTATGGAGGACAGGGAAGAATGTATTTATCAAGCCGACTTTCGATTCGTACCGAGAACCGAACGAGGATTTGCATGTATCTCCACGCGAACGCGCGGCTTCATTCGCTCGCCCGCCGCCGTCCTCGTCAATAGAATCGTACAGCGAAACAAAGCTTGCTTTGTAGAACGCATACGCGCCCACGCTTTTCACGCTTGACGGAAGAGCAACCTTTCTGAAAGATCGGTTCGAAAACGCGTAGTCGCCGATAGACTCCACACTTGACGGCAGCACCAAATCAATATCGCAAGGCTTCTTAGCAGCATCAGCGCCCTGCTTAAGGAAGAATCTATCGTCGTCTTTCTTCTGGAACGCTTTCTCATGAATGATGCGCACCCCATTGGGAATATCGATAGCGCCGTCATCATCCACAAACGACGAGCCATCCCAGATTTCATCTTGTGTGAAGCCTTTCGTCACGCGCGCGGTTTCGATTCCGAACGATTCATACAAGCAGAGCAAATCATCCCTGCCCGCCTTATACGCCGCCCTCACGTCGACGCATCGCTTCGCGCCATTCTCCAAGAACAGTCGAATACTCTCGTAATCCAGACTTCGCGAGGCATTCTCCATCCCGCGCCCGCTGATTCTGTCTTCGAATACCTTCTCGAAACCCACTTCCCAGGCAATAGGTATCGCATGACGCCTGGCCGCCCAACGAAGCACCTCGATGTTTTCCGTAGGCGTCATCACCTGGTCGAACTCTATTCCAGCACGTTCGGCCTTTTCAAGCATGGGAATCGTTGCCGTATCGGGAACGTACAAAGGCGTACCGTAAAAGTAATGCTCGCCACGACGCAAGCGGTCGACCCGATCGGGATCCATAAGAAACAGGCCGATGGCCGCCTCAATGCGGCCACCATTGAGCGCCCACTGCAAATCGCGATCTCGAAAAGCGAACAACGGCAGCGAGCACAAAACATCGAGGGGGATTTCCTCATCGGGCATGAATTGGAGAAAAAGAAGCACCACATCATGCAAGCCCGCTCGAGCAAACAGCGCCATATTGCTTAGTGAGCGACGATCTGTGCACCATTCTTCGCAGCCTAAAAGCAGAAAGCCCAAATCGTTGGCCTCACGAATGAATTTCGCCATATCACCCCAACTCAAAGATGGGACCTCGCCAGATAACGAATGACGAAAGATTATGGAGCGATACAAATCGCTCCAAACCCCGCGTTCCGAAAAATACATCGCGATGGGATTGACGACACGCTCATCGAGAATCGAATCATCGGCAACGAACCCAACCGAATCAAGGAACTCGAGAATCGCCGCATCGTAAGACGCGATGCACGCTTGCCACAAATGATAGGGACAAAAACCACCCTCATATTCGAAACGGCCCGATGCAGCGAAACGGCGCTGAGGAATGCGCGAGTGCCCGCCCTCTGCGAAAATCTCCTTCACGCGGTCAAGTCGCTGCGAAGCCGTGAAGCCCTCACGGTCGGATGCAAGGACACCGCAATCGGAGAAATGCCGCCGATCATCCAATCGACAGCATGCCACGGCATCGTAGAGCCGTTCGACTTCACGCTTGGTCCACTTCGCCATAGGCGCCCCTACTCTCTTGATTCCAATAAGCTTTCAAGATCGCGTCGAAACTGGGCTACCTGGCCCGCATCCATCTGCCTCACGAAGCCCACCATGGTCTGCTGCGCCGCAAATTCCACGCGGTCGACGAAGGCATCCCATTTACGCTCGTCAACATCGATAGCTTCCTCGGCAAACACAAGCAGTTTCTTTAGCCCATACCAGAACTGTCTTGCGTGCTCAGCGGGGTCGTCGACCAGCACATCACGAAACGGTTGAGCGTTGAACTCTCGCATTCGCTTAATCGCCTTGTCGATGTCGTCACCGCCTGCATGGGCATCTTCATCGTAGAAATCGGGGATATCGAAATGTTCGGAGACATCGAATTCGCAATCGTCGCTTTCATATACGTCAGAAAGCGACTGGCGCAGACGCAGAATGGGCACATAGCCTTGTCGACCTGACCCGAGCCCCACTCCGAATGCGCACGCCAAACCACCTTGCTGTACACAGCGCACATACGACGCATACGAAGCGCGAACCTCAGAAAGCAGCACCTCGAGCCGTTCAAGACCTATAGCCCTCTCGCAAGCCGCACCCTCAAACGTGGGCAATTCTATCGTCCCCACGCAATGCCCCGCAATTTGCCGAGCACGCGAGTGCATCAATTCTTGCACCTCGATCATCGCGCGCCTCTCGACATCTTCAATTTCGCCCACAAGCTTTTGGCGCCTCTCGTCATGCTCCGTAATTTCGAAGGCATTTCGCATCTTCTCGCCAAAACAACTCGCGTACACATCCTCAATCGCGCTCGCCACAGCGTCATCCGGGTCTTCCCTATCGACGCATGTTGGGTCGTTGGCGAACGAGGCGTCTGACTGTTCATCGTCGGCGAGCGCAACCTTGATGCTTTCCATGGCCGAAACGCGCCCAGCCAAGCAGCCGGCCGCGGCAGCGTAATATGCTTCAAAGCGTTCGGGCGAATTGATTTCAATCATGGCTTCGGCGGCATCGATAGTTTGCCTCAAGCGTTTAAGGAGTTCATCCTTCGAGCCCATGGCAAGAAAGGCCCTGTAGCGATCTTCACGCCGCAACGAAGTAATCATACGCATTTTTTTGCGCGTATCATCCAATGCCGCGGTTTCGCACGTTCGAACATATTCGGAAATCGCATCGTTTATCATCTGCGCGAGCACGTTGCGCCGTGTGCGGTATTTGCGCCTCACGCGGCGCAACGACGCCGCCCGCAGGGAGTCCATCGCACGCTGCCGATCCCGCTCGGCGGCCTGCCGCTCACGCGCATCGCAAGCATCCACGCCAAACGTGTCATCGAGCGCACGAAAAAGCGAATCGCTCATCGCCCTCGCATCGAAGCTCGTACTCACATCATTTGCGCTACCGAGCACGCGCCCTTCGTCCTCGCCCATCTTGGTCTCCCCTACGATTATTTCTCATTACAGCCCGAGAGCTTTTTGCGCCGCGCCAACGTAATCACCTGGAAAGTAAAACACTGGGCTAACGCCCGACACGAGCTCGGGCGAGACCATCTGCATGTCTTGAATCGACGACGTAGGCAGCAGCACGCGCTTTGCGCCAGCATTCTTCGCCACGCGCATGATGTCTTCCAGGCCGCGAATATCGTCGATGGTGCCCGAGATGCGCAGCGCACCCGGCACCACCATGGCATCGAGCACTGGCTTGTTGCATGCCGCCGAACATAAACCAACGAATTCGGCAAGCGATACCTCATCGGACAACCCTTTGCTTTGAAGGTCGTTGAAATACAGCAGGAAGTCTTTTGAGCCCACGTGCATGCCACGCGCCACGCGCGACGCGTTCTCCACGAACAGACGATGGGCGGCCTCTACCGAATCTTTCACAGGACGACTGTTGCCAATGCCCTCGTGGCTGAATTTGCCCTCGCCAGCCACAGCTTTATTTTCGAGCTTGTATACCGCGAACTCGCCACCAAGCGACTTACCTACGCCAAACACTTGCCCTGGCATAAGCGGACCATCGGGAATCAGCGTGTCGCTCGACTGCTCGGGCACGCCAATCACGCGCATATCGCCCGGGTTTTCGGCATCCAAATAACCCAGATTCACATCGATAAATTCGACGCCGGCCATAATCTTGAGCTGCTCTTTCACGCGGCGGCGGCCTTCAATGGAATACTCCAGCAGCCAACGCACGTCTTCTTTTTCCATCTTTTGGTCGGGAAACAGCAGCTTCGCCAATCCCGAAAACGTTTTGCGCACGCCGATTTCGTCGCGCTTATTGAAATCGCTGTTCAAGCGGAAATACCGGTCGATCAAATGCGTACAATCGCGACGACGCATTTCCTTGCAGAATTCGCTTAAGCAGTCGGTGATAAGCCCGTAGTGCTCCGTCAACAAATCGGAACGCATCTTGGGAACTTCCCAGCCCGGCAGGTAATAGTGTATACGGTCGAAAAACGCCGAATCGTCGTTGAATTCCGGCGGGAAGGGATCGAACAAATGCGTGGTTTTCAGCACATTGGCGACCGAATCGTTGATGTTGCCTTCGAATACCATGGATGCGTCAGCGTTAATTTGGTCACGATCACGCGCGAAGCTGCCCGACGCCATGTAATCCTTCAGAATCTGCACGGCACGCACGTCTTTAAAGCGCATGCCTGCCACTTCATCAAACGTAACGCAATCCCAATGGCTCACCAGGCCGAGCCTTGCCGCGCCGCGCGCATTCATGCGACCAAACAAGTTCGCCGTAGTGGTTTGGCCGCCCGACAACAAAATCGCGTAGGGCGACACCTCTTTGTAGATATGGCTTTTGCCCGTACCGCGAGGGCCAAGCTCGCATAGGTTATAGTTGCGCTCCACAAGCGGCACCATGCGCTCGATGAAATGCAAGCGCTCGCGCTCGGTGAGCACATTCGGCTCATAACCAGCAGAGCGCAAAAGCACATCCATCCATTCGTCGCGCGAGAAGTATTGTCTCTGTTCGATAAGTCCCTCCAAATCCAAATTTGGCATTTGGATTGGCGTGAGGCTCATCACCGAGAACGGCGAATCGGCGGGCGTGCGCTTCTTTTTCGACGATTTCTTCTTCGGGCGCTCATCGCCGAACACGTCATCGCCGAAATCGTCTTCCTCGACATCTGCGCGATTGTACGCGATGCGCATAATGCACCAGATGCCCCCTTGCAATATCTTCGTGTAGTCGCGAACATAATCCGCTGGCATAACGAACGGCTCAATGTTCAAGTTCGTGAACTGCGCCACATATAAATCGCTATATTCGTCAAGCCTTGCCGACACCTTATCGATAATGGTGAACTGGCCCGATTCGCGAATCTTCGACTTGATACGTTCGCTTTCGTCGGGCCGCACGTAATTCTCGGAAAGAATTCTTCGAATGCGGTCGAGGCCCTCGCGAATGGCATCGTCATCGTCGGTGGAGCAATACATCCCCAGCAGGTATTCCAGCACGAAGGTGGGCACATTCGCGCCACGCTTCATGAGCGATGTAAGGTCTTTACGCACGATTTTGCCACCGAAGTGTTCCAATAGCTTGCAATCGAGCTCGTCGGCCTCGTATCCCACAGGCTGGCCATCGTCGAACCCATCGGTACCGCATTCCCGCGCCGCGTCAGCCTCTTGCTCGCCGACACCATCGCCAGCCTGCGCATATTCCTCGCAAGATTCCACTTCGGGAACCTCCCACAAATCGTCATCGTATTCGGCAGCCATGGCCACCCCTTTCTATGCGCTGCGCGTATGCGCCAAATTAGAATCCGAACATATCGCTTGGTGCGAAGGAAACCTCTATGGTGTACGGTTCCTTCCACACAATGCGCCCAGTTTCGCGCTCGCGCGCCACCAGGAAATACTGTTCTTTCGACGAGAAACTCGAGCCTTTGAGTGCGAACCGCACCTGAACCACGCGGTCTTGCGGGTTCGGCGACGTTTTATCGGCATGCGCCTTCACCACATCGCTTACCTCGCTGCCCGACGAATCGGCAAACGATAGCTCATATTCGCACGGCAGTACCTTGCCCACGGCGGGTTCTTCCTGCAAAAAATTCACGCCGAACAGCGAATTGGTAATACGGCGCACGTCGCTGAGCACTCGCAGCGTCGCCGGGCGCGTGTCTTCGAATTCCTTTGAGCGCGAGCCAACGCGCCAAAACGTAATGAGCGGCACGCACAGCTCTTGCAGGCTTACGCCGCCATGCACATAGCGGCACGTGCCGCCCTGTTGCTTGATGCGCACGCTTTGGCGCGGCGTGAAGCCGTAATATTTGCCGCCCTCGATATTGTCCATGTTCATTCCGATGAACAACGCGCCTTCGGGGTCGCCGCCGATGGCGGCAGGATCGATATCACGGCACACGATGTGTCGCTTGCCGCAAATCGCCTGATTATCGGGCACATACGCTTTCGAAATGCGCTCGCACTCGCCAAGTTCGTGACGCGTATACAGAAAACCGTGGTCGGCGGTTATGGCAACATGCGCGCCCGGCGCATCAATGCACACGCGTCGCGCAAGCGCCACCAGATCGCGCACGGCATCGTCGCACGCGTCGAATACCGAGCTTTCGGTGGCAAGCTTTTCACCCGTGGCGTCGATGACGTTGTGGTACAAATACACCACCTCGGCCGATTTCAGCAGCTCTTTGCGCTCAGCCTCTGGCATGTCAAGATATTTCTCGGCACGCAGAGCGCGGGCGTGCGGGCTCACCGTGCGAAGCACCGACTCGCGCTGCTCGGTTGTGGCGCTCGGCAAACCGTCCACGCACACAGCCCCGGTCTCGCCATCGAGCGACATGCCGCGATGCGGCAGAAGCGCCGCCATACCGAATTCCGTGATGGACGGGTATGTCGCCTGCATGCTATCCAGCTTTACCATGCCGCCCTTTTCGCGCTCAAGCTCGCCCGCAATTTCGCGCCCCACCTCGAAACGCAGCGCATCGGACACGATGACCACCATCGTTTTCGCCGAGCCCTTGCATGCGGGCATGATTTTCCAGAAGAAATCGCGCTGGCGGTCGACGCCCGAAATGCAGCCCGAATCGAGCCACTGCGCCTGCGCGGCGTTCGTCCAGCACGCATTCGATTCCGCCAAAAACCACCCGCTGTAAAGGTTTTCGGCCCATTCGAGCGCCGAACGCACAGGCTCCTCGAGCGCTTCGTAGCCCTTCGCGCGGCATGCCCCATATGCGCGACACAGCGAGCGGTAAAAGGCATCCATCTTGCACCAATCGCCGACGTAGGCATTCCACACTTCGGCGGGAAGCGCCACATGAAAACCCTGAGCATGAAGCGTTTTGAACTCGCGCATGCCGGCCACGGCAGCAAGCACGTCGAAATAGCAGGCCACACGCGCATACCACGACAAATTCGCGCGGCGGCACAACGCCTTGCGCGCATCGCACACTCGGTCGGCCCCCTCGGCGAACGACGTGAGCAGCGATGCCAGAATTACCTCGTTCACACACGGGAACACGTCGCATTCGACAATGGCATCAAGTGGCGCGCAGGAAAAACGCGCTGGCAAGCCGCATTCGTTTTCCACAAGACGACACATCTCGAAAAGAGCCTCCGACGAAAAACGAGGGTCGCGGTCCCAATCGCTCACGAGCGCCATGCAAAACGTCGCATTGGCCTCGCTTATATGCGATTCGAGCCCAGAAAGCTGGTCGCGTGCGATGGAAATCGACGCAGCCGACAGCAGCACATGCGATGCAAGCGCGACAAAAGAATCGCGCCCGTCGAGCGCGCCATCGAAGCCGGTGAGGCGCTTCACGCAACGCTCCAAAGCTTCGGCGGCATCGTATTTCACGAACAACTCTGCCGCCTGGGCGCCGTCGCGCTGCAACGCAGCCAAATAGCCGCGCACCACGAACGACGCACGCGCATCATCGGGAGCCTCGCCGCCAAGCAGCGCGGCCAACACGCCCAGCTCAACCTGTGCGCCCGTCTGCGGCGCGGGGCAGCACTTGGAGAACTGGCGGCAACGGGTTTTCGCTGCGAAAAACGAGCGATACGTCGAAAGCGCCGCGCGCACGTCGCTTGCATCGGCAGCATTGAGTTCGTCGGCCAGAATAGATAGAAAATCTGCCTGGAAATGATCGGCATACAGTTCAACATCGGCAAGCCAGTCGCCCTCGATATCGCCTCGGGCACGCTGGCGATACACCAACAGGTCGTTTTCGGTGTCGCCGCGCGCGATAAGGCGCTTGGTTTCAAACATCACGCCGTCGTATGCCTTCACAAACCGCACGGCGCGCGCAAAGCCCTCGTGCGCAGGCATCACGCCATCGATTGCACCCGCATCGTCGAAGCCGTTTTCGACCAATGAATCGAATGAGCCCTCGAACTCGCCCGAAGGGTCGTTCCACACCACAATGCGCCGCGCGGCGTCAGGCGCCAAAGGTTGCGCGAACTTAGCCTTGAGCTGTGCCTGTATATCAATTTGAGCCATCTATTTCACCGCACTCCCTACCATTTCATATGCCGAACCGACAAACCCATTCCTAAAATCCAACTTCCCATCTATCGAAAAGGACGGCACAAACATTTTCCCTTCTTTACATATCGAACAGTGAGTTGTTAAAAGCGATTTCCGCCTTAAAGGGAATGCGCGCCGCCAACTCTTCAGGCGCACGGCCCTCTTCATGCACTACCAGGTCATAGTGGTTGCCGCTGTCATCGTAGGTGCACAGGTCAAATCGAAGCCTAGCGGGAACCGCCGCACCTTCCTGAATCTCAACAACCTGACGGTCGCATAACGCACGACCCTTTTCGTCAATAAAGTACATCTCAAACGCAGCATCTTTTGTTCCCGTAGATGCATCTGCCTCAAAGCTTAGTTGGAAGAGATTTCCCGTTATGGGCTTTCCCAACTCCGTGCAACGCAGCGATGACTTGTTTGCAGAGACAGGCACCACATGATACGAAGCCACCAATTCCGCTTGAGCGCGCGCTCGTTCTTCCGCCTCACGACGAGCCCTTTCGCGCGGCAATTCGCGCTTCTTCGTCTGTTTGGGCAAGACGAAAGCCGCGGCCTCCTCCCCGCCACCCAAAGAGAGCGAATCCGCGGAGTGCTTAATTCGCGACGGATGGCATGAGAAATAGATGATCTGACGCCCACGTGCCAAAGCATCCAACAAGCCAAGAGCCTTACCGAGCTTTATTTGGTCGAGATTGGCAAACGGGTCATCCATGATAATGAACGGCACGCTCGCTTGGAACATCGTATCGATGAGAGCCATTCTGAAGCATACGTCGAAAAGGTCTCGATATCCTTTCGAGAGGCCCTCGACTTCATGCAGCGCATCGCCCTCACCCACGGCAACAGCAAAATCGGAATCAACGTGCGTTTGCAAAGAGTCATCATCCAGCCACGTACGCGCATAATTATCGAAACGCTCAACGAGATCGCCCAAATAGCGATCGTCCAAATTGCGTCGCGCTTTATCAAGAAATTCCGAAGTGCGCTGAATAGTGAACAAATTCGCCTGCGCCTTTTGTCGTACCTGGGCAATATGGGCGATGCGCTGTTCTATAGCAGGAAACGCTTCGAGATCTCGCAAGATAGCACTACGCTGCTCCTCGCATCGTGCGCGATCTTTCACAATTGCATCACGCTGTTTATTCAGTTGCGCAAGAGCATCATCAACCTTGGAATTCTCTCCTTGGGCAATCGTGTCGCGACAGGCTTTCATCGCTGGCGCATTTTCCTCTTGCCAGCTGATAAGCTCCGACTTCGCAGCATCTAGTGCGTTTTCACGGGAGCGTACCGCCTCCACCCACTCGCAGGCGCTCCTCACAAGGCTCGCGATATCCTCCTTTCCCTGCAGCTCTGCACCGGGCCACTCAAACGATGCGAGAAACTCCGTTGCTTCATTTGACCTACGCTCAATCGCCTCTTGAATCTTTTCGGCATTTGCTCGGTTTTGTTTTAGCTGCCATGCTATTTGCTGGGCCTCTTTGGCCTTCGACATTTGCGACGAGAACCACTCCTCGGACAAATCGGACAACCCGCGAACGCCCTGGTTGCAAGCCCACGTCTCAAGGTCCGATGCAATCTTCTCGAGCTCAGCACGCTCGCCCGCAGATGAAGCCATTGCCTCAAAAAGCAAGTTATCTTGCCTTTTATACGATTCGATGGCCGCCTGAAGCCGTTCCAAGCCCACAGCAACATCGTTTCCCGCAATGGTCGGAAGCTCACACGCTTCAAGCAATCTGTTCAAATTTGATTCGCATACCTCGGTAGCCAAACGATACTCACGAGATTCTTGCTCCAACTCCGCAATGCCCTCAGGCGTATACGTATCGAGCTGCGCCAAAAAACGCTCGACATAGTCTTGATTAACAGTATCTTTATCGACATCAGCCGCAATCGCTATAGCATCTTGCAGCGACCTTTGCGCCACCAGGGCGTCTTGTCGCCTCAAAGCCAACGACGAAGCACGCTCTTCAAGCTTCTCGGCAAACTCGCGAGAAGCACCTTTCAGATCGGGGTACAAACCGCGAATCGAATCAAATTCTGTCTCTATCTCACGAAGCTCATTGGCGCAATCGTCAACTCGCGCCTGAGCTTCCACAGAAGCATCGCATAGCCCCATCGCCCCTTTAATGCGTTCAAGCAAAACGGGAATCTGGTCGTTAATCGTAGCAAAATCGAAAATGCGGCCGGGGAACGCGCCCTCGAGCAAACCAGACAGAAGAGCATCGGCATCTTCCACATCATGCTGGCATGCAACAACTTTTTTCTCGAGCCGCTCCAACTCATGTTCAGCTTCTTGCAGATTGCCTTCCGCAGATATCCTTTGCCGGATTGAAGAAACAACCTCGGGCGAATCTCCCTCTTGCTGCCCCAACGCATCGGAAACCGCAGCCGGCGACACGATTTTCCCCGCTCGAACGAAGGCCAAAATGGCAGCGGCCACGAATATGGCACCAACAACGCCGCCAACAACAATAGAAACAACGCCTATGACTGCAGCAATGATGGCTACAACCGCCAAAACGAGGCATGCAAGCCCTGCTATCTTAGTCGTCTTTGAAGAGCGGGCAGCAACATCCGCCGCATCGGCGGCTTCCCGGGCATCTTGTTCAAGACGAGCCTTCGCTGCTTCATCGGCGGCCTTCGCATCCCGTTCGGCCTCAACAGCCTCCTCAAAAGCCGACCTTGCTTCAGCCACTCTACAACGAGCAGAATCGCGCGCCGCACAGGCCGAAGAGAAGGATTCGCGGGCTTCTCGCGCCAAATCGCCCGCCGGCAACAACCCATCAAATGCGGCTTTGAGGGATTCCTGGTTCGACACTCCTTCTTCTTTTTGCGCAGAATGCAATTCGGCTTTAGCCGATTGCAGCTTCGCCTCCGCACGAATGGACCTTTCGCCAAAATCGCGAACGCGTTTCGCATCTTCACGCAAGCGAAAAACATCTTCATCCGTCCCCAAGCCCGCGCTTTTGTCGGCTGCATCTTGACTCAGCCTAACGATATCTGCACGACGCTGTTTCCAAGTCGACTCTTCAAACGCTAGCTTAGAATCCATTTCTTTAGCATGGGTTTGCTGCGCTCGTATAGAAGCGACCTCAGATTCCAAATCTTGGATTTCATCGAACAGTCTTGGGTTATTCGCAATAGCATTGGCAACGCCTTCATACGTCGAGTCGCACTCAACTCCGCCCTTATCAAGCGCTCGCTTGCGAGCATGGTAGCCACTAACCTGCGCTCTTCTTTTTTGCAACTCCTCAGCATCAGGCAAAGTCGCCCCGTTTCCGGCAAGCGCTTGCAATTGCCGAGCATCTTCTTCTATAGATGGCTGTAATTGATTAATTTCTTTTCGCGCGTGAATAAGATCCAGTGAAGCCTGCTTTGCGGCATCAATATTCTGATCACTTGGCAAAGCGCCCGAGCAATCTGCACGAACCTGTTCCAATGCGGCATTTGCTTCGTCACATTTCTGCACAAGTTTGGCTCGAGCATCAAGAAGCGCACGACCCTGTTCTCGGGCAGAAATTACAGAAGATGAAGCTTGCTTAGCACGAGCGATATGCTCGTCAAGCTCGACAAGCTTTTTATCGTTTTCTGCAATTTCCTTCTCAAGCTGCTCAACTTGGCCAAGTTCATGCTTCGCCCTGTTGCGCGCATCGATATCGCGCGTCATTTCCTCAGTCAGCTCGAAAATTTCGCCACGTTTGCCTATTTTCTTATAGAACTTTCGCCGCTCATCAAGTGCTTTTTGCGCATCGGAAAGATCCGCGACGCTCTCAGTTTCGTTAAACAGCAAATTCAATCGGCTACGAATGCCATCACTCGATGCAGCCAACCCGAAACCGTTCTGTGTCACATAAATGCTTTTTTGGAATGCACCGGAATCAAGACCGAAGACCCACTCGCCAAGATCATCCGTGACCAATGAGGACACATTTTCGCCACTGGCGATATCGACCAGTTTGAACATGTCGGTTGCTTTGCTTTTACCAAAGACTCGATACGCTCGATACTCTTTGCCATCGACTTCGAAATCGAGCCATCCTCCGTATTTACCACCCTGCCAAGGCGAATAACGCAAACGCTCGTTTTCGACCAAATCGTGAATTCGTTTGCCATCGAAGCCGTACAGCATCGCTTTCACGAAAGCAGCCAACGTGGATTTTCCCCATCCGTTGGGCTGCATGATAACGTTCAATCCGTCCTCAAACGCTATATCGTAATCACTGAATGTTCCAAAATTGTAAATATGGCAACTTAGCAGCTTCATTCGATCGTCCTTTTTCCGTTCAATACGTTCCAGCCGCAACGAAGAATGCGAGTCTGTTCGGGCTTGCTCAAAGAATCATCGCTCATTACTTGTCGAACGAATTCCGCAAGCAAAGAAACATCCAGCTCAAGCTCGTCTGCATCCACATCGGCAAAACACAAGTCGACGATTTCCGCGTAATAAAATCTGTCGGACAAGCTGTTCTCAAGAGCCACGGGATTGTAATAAACGCCAAGTTTGACCTTGCCGCGAAGTTCAATTCGAACGCACGCCGACCGGTCAATGTCTTTGACTTTCTCTTTTATGGACGCCACAAGCTTTTTCGTGTCGGCCGAACCATCTATATCTGGCTCCACAACGATCATGGGATGAATTGCGCGACGAACCCATACGGGATTGGCTTGAGGATCATCAGAGTCGAGCAAGCAATATCCGCTCGGCAACGCGCACTCAAAACTATATGGCTCAACGGGACCCATAGAAAACTTCTCGCGATTCGCTTCGCCAAAAAGAATGTCCACTTCGTCGCGAACACGCTCAACCAAAATGTCGAATTTGGTATTCGCGGCATTATGGGGAACATCGAAATCGCGCCTGCAGCAATACCACACGCCCAAATCATCTATAGGCACAGCTTTTTCGTCGCCTTGCACAAGAACGACATTGCGAATATCGCCCGGCAATTTCGTCTCACCCTTGCCTTGCGCAACCCAAATGGGAATCTCGGCGCCGGACAAAACCGAAACCGTAACGTCCACGAGGCTTTGCGGCACAAACCCCTCGCAAAACAGACCCCCAGCGATAAAGCACGCCTGCGCACCTTTTTCTTTCGCATCTGCAAGAGCGCGCTTAAGCGCAAGCACGCAATCGCGTTGCCAAGTGGAAAGCTTTTCGACAGGCAAATCAAAATCGGGGAGCCTTCCGATTCCCGGATTTGCGCAAACCATTAACTTCATATGCACACTCTTCCCTTTAAGAAGTAGCTACGAATACAATGCCCGTGGCCGATTTGTCTATTTGATCTTCGCCAGCACGTCTTGGAACTTCGCGTAGTTCACTTTCACGCCGTCGTCTAAATCGATGGCGATCATTTGGTCGGCCAAGTGGTGCAGCTTTTCCTCGAATTTCGCGGTCTCTTCCAGCTGGTCGACAAACTTCTTGCGCTGCTTTTCGAGCTTCACGCGCTCGCCTTTCTCGGCACTCGCGAGCGCATCATCGATATAGCCGATTTGCGTGCGATAACGCTCCTGCTGCGCAAACACGTAATCGGTACGCACACGTGCCAGCAGGTCGGGCTGGTAGCGATGCATGTACACCAGCGCTTTAAAGCCGTTCTTCTTGCCTGAATCGAACAGCCAATAGATGGGACGCTTCTTGTAGGTTTGGCAGTGGTCGCTGAAGAAATCTTTCAGGAAATACGCGCGAATCACCTGGCGCGACGTGCCCTTGCCGCCCAATGCGTCAGCGATGAAGCGCAAGTTTTCCTCAAGCGTTTCAGTGCCATAAACCACACGCACGAATTCAACGAAACGGCCCACGATGTCGTCTTCGAAATACTCGTCGTCGCATACGGGCAGCACGTTGTCTTCGTCGGGCATGAACGTAATGTTATTCGCATCGGGCATTTTGGCCACGTAGTTGGCCAACGTGTCGCCCTGGTCGGCAAGCACCAAGCCGTCCACATCGAGCGAATAGCGCCCGAACATGCAGCCGACCGCGTAGCTCATGAGGCTCGTGATTTCGTCGCGCTTGGTGCGCACGTACTTGTTGCCCTTATACGATTCGGGAATCTCCTCCGCCGTGTCGAAGATGCGCGCCACCGACACGTATTTGTCCTCCACCTCGATGGGCACCTCGCCCACCATGTTGTAGATTTCGGCGAAAATGCGATTGAGCTTTTCCTCATTTGCGCGAAGTTGCTCGAAGCGCTCGTTCACTTCGGCCTTGCGGGCCTCGTATTTATCTGCAAGAAGCGTTGCCATTTACGCCACCTTTCATTCTTGCTGTTTACGGTTCAGTAAGTTCATGCATCGCTGCACGCTAATCGGCTACATTCATATAGCGCTCCCGCGCCTCTTCATATGCTTTGTCTGCCTGTTCAAATGCAACTTTCGCTCCATCAACGCGCACACGCATTTTTCCTGCTTCGTCCACGCTCTTATCGATCTCTTCCTTCATGCGAGCTATTCGCCGCTCCATATCGCCTAGCTTTTCTTTGTTTTCCCGCAGGTACGCTCGGTCTTCCATGAGGCACAACGAAGACTCATGGGATTCATCTTCAATCCCTTTCCGCTTTCGTTTTGCAGCGTTGAGCTCACCTTGCAGGGCTTCTTGCTTACTTTTCAATGCGCTGCGCCTGCCGAATGAAAACGCCGATGTTTGAGCAATTTCTTGCGTTACGGCTTCAAGTTTGCCCTCTACTCGATTAATCTCGGTCGTCAGACCTTCGATTTGTTTTTGATAAAAGGAAACCTCGTCGGCAAATTTGTTCGCGTCGACCTCAACTTCATCTATATCGGCCTTGAGTTTCTCATACGCAGCGCGTTCGGCTTTGAAATTGGGCAGAAGCTTTTCTCGCTGTTCAAGGGCCTTTTCGGCGTTCTTCAATTCGTACTTTGCCGCATCTCTAGCATCAAGAGCTTCGTGGTATGCCTTTTCGGCTATTACGAGGCTCATCGCCGAAGCGACTTTTTGGGCACCAGCTTGGCAAACCGTCTTGGCGACCTTCCCAACAGGCCCATAAGAAGGTTTGGCATCCGAAACCAAGGCAGCACTTTGCCCGGCCGCAGACAGCGTTTCGAACAATTCAACGCCGTTCGCCATGTCACAACAGGGTTTTTCGACGTCGAGCGCACCAGAATCCTGGATCTCGACCGACCCAGAAGAGCTCACGCCCAGATTGATTTCAGGCGCGCAATTAACCTGCATGACGCATCGCTCCGCCTGCGCGCCCGCAACCGGAGAGGCAACTTCCCCGAAATACTGATCCGCATCGAAATTGCGGCACGAAGCGAAGCCGATCGCAAACGATTTTCCAGACAGGTCAGGCTCAACCTCGCGCAAATCCCACAGCATGCGCGCCACGAGGTCAAAGAAGCACGGAATCCCCTGAGCGAGGCGAACGTCATACATCACCAGGTAAGAATCCGATTCCTGCTTTGCGAACTTAAGCGCGTGGCCGCAAGCGGCCAAGTTCGCCAGCGAGATGCCCGTCAAATCGCCCTCGGGCAGCCCTTGTCGAATGCCCTGCGCAACCATGGAACGCGGCACCACGAGCTGTTTATCTGCCTCCAAGCCCAGCAGAATTCCCTGAAGAGCAAAGGCGAATTCGGCAATGCCGTCGAAGTCAAACGCGCACACCACGGAATCAAGCATCTCGGCTTTTGAAGCGTTTACTTGGGCGCCTTTGAAGAAATGCTCGCGTTTCTCTTCATCCCAAGCGATATCGTCCTCATTGAAGAAAATGAAATCCTCCGAAAGCATTGCCATTACCAAAGTGGGGATGTCGATATTCATTTTATGCCACCTTTCCAAGCAACCTACCTGCGGTTATACATTGTAAAACGAACATGTGTTTGCTATAATTGCATCTTGAAAAGCACCCCAGCCTGTGGTATAAGATAACCAGCGTTCCGCAATGGAGGGCTGTCCAAGAGCTGGGGGGTTTCCCCCAGCATTTTTATTAATGGAGGTCTTTTCGTGCGCGAGCTGTCTGTCTTCATCGATGAATCCGGCGATATTGGCCCAGGATCCCAGTTCTATTTGTTGACGCTTGTCTTTCACGACCAAGACGACGATATCTCTAGCGACATCCTGCATCTCAAGAAATCGCTTGCCGAAGCGGGGCTTCCCAATACGACGTTCCACTTCACTCCGATTTTGCGTGGACACGACCAGTACGCCCTGAGTCCAATCGGCGAACGGAAGAGCCTTTTGGCAAGATTCCGCGTTTTTACCGAAAAATGCCCCATTCGATACAAAGCATTCGCTTTCAGAAAAAGCGAATATCCGAGCGCTGACAACCTTGCGAGCCGAATGAAAAAGGACTTGGGGCTGTTCCTCCAAGACAATCTTGGGTTCTTCCAGCAATACGACAGCATCAAAATCTATTACGACAACGGGCAGAAAATCGTACGAGACTCCATACATACCGCGCTTGAAGAAGCGCTCTCCAAAAACGCAATTATCTATAAAGACGCAGCGCCCAAAACCTACAGGCTCTTTCAAATGGCCGACTATATCTGCGGCATTGAATTGACAGCGATTCGATACGAACGACACGAACAAGGCAGCAGCGAACGAAGTTTCTTCGGCGATAACGTTTCCCTTAAGAAAAACTGGCTGAAAAAACTTCGCAAGAAACGACTTGGCTAGTTTTCGCTGCTGATAATTCATAACATGCAGGCTGCAGACTATCCCCTGAAAGGACCGCCGAAATAGACGAGGGGCTTCTTTCGGCATTAGACCCTGCTTCGCCATAGATGCAAGATCGAGACACCCAGCGTGCCATTTGGGCACAGTCATACCGCAAGGGGCTGCTTCCAAGTATTGGAGAATGAGCCCTAAGAAGGGCTGGCGCGCAGACCCTGGCGTCAAGCGCCGAGCGGCATGCGCAACGCGTTTGACGCGAGTTTTTTGATCCAGCAACATCGCAAACATGCCAAGCCTCTAGCCCCAACGACTCGAGATTGATTTACTAATTGCTTTGAAGACAGGTTCCAACAAAGCGATTGTCTGCTTACCGGTCATCGTTCTTCTTGTTTTTTCCTTTTCGAGTATTATTTCAAACTCTTCCATATCGATTAGGAGTACTTCCTCTTCATGGTCGAGCCTACCTTCGCCGTCGTAAACAAGCTTAATGGGCATATATCGGCTACGTAGATGGGTCTGTAAGATTGTCTGTGTAAGTCCCCTCAAGGGGCAACGTCTCCGGAGGC
>OLNJ01000885.1_pt1 | contig 20049 bp, 25 predicted proteins | sample 1672191 | NCBI WGS metagenome assembly OLNJ01 (sample SAMEA3136657, study PRJEB25190) | human gut metagenome | biome: human gut; feature: human-associated habitat; material: faeces | place: Austria | collected 2013 | reverse complement strand
ATCCTGTTCCTATTGTTGCTACAATTACTTTAAAATAATTTAATATGTTTTCCATCTTTACACCTTCCTTTTTAATTTATTCATAAAAAATAAGCTAGACTAATTGTCTAACTTAGGAATATTTTTTAATATTTCACACAATATATAATTAAGGTACATTCCTTTATTATATATGATAGTTTGCTATGTCATAATTATCATTTATTTAAAACTTATACTAAATAAGATGTAGTTTGTATACTCCTTCTGCATCTTACCAGTACGAATAATAGATACAGAGAAAACTTACGCATGCTGCTTTAGCTTCTGTATCTATTATTTTTTTGCTTCGCAATTTAAATCAATTGTGAGTTAGAATTTAAATTTACTTTCTAAAATTGGAAGCAAATTATCTGCAATTATTCTTTGTCCATATTCACTAGGATGGGTTACATCCCCACTTCTATAATAAATCTTAGAAGAATCAACCCCATTTATACCACTCGTATTATACAAGTCAATACAAGTAACACCATATTGCATACATTTTCTCTTTATTGCTTCTGCTCGTAATTGTAATTGCACTGATGAATTAGAATTGCTCTGTATTGGTGTAACTGGATCAATCATATTATTAATATAATCATTTGCTTGTTGTATGGGTGTCATGAATATTATCGGCTTACCTTTGTAAGTTTCTAACAATCCTTTTAGCAGTACATTTAAAGCACCGTAAAAAGTTTCATTTGTAGTATCGTTCCATGTTCCTAATTTAATTTCATAATCATTAGTACCACCCATAACGATTACTCCATCAGCCGTAGTATCCATATCCATATATCTATTACAAAAACATTTCCCATTTGCAGTTTCCCTAATCTCATTAAACCCTATACAAGTTCCACTAATACCATAATTGTTAAATATAGCACCTGTTTTACTTGCTATCTGTTGCCACCATGTCGGTAATGTATAATCAATAGAAGTTATGCTATCCCCTAAGCAATTTATTTTTTTACCAGATAAAGGACTGCTCCCATTTACAATGTTTAATACATTCTCATTAAAAGACTCTTTACTTTTAATTGTTACGAAACTGAGTAATAAATTAATGTCCGTTACAGGATTACCAGAACCATTAGACACTACAAAACGATATTTTTTTGTAACATCTGTAAGTGTGACTACCCCATTAACCTTATTAATTCTTGAATGAAATGTACCATCTTGATTATACGCTATACAATACATGTCTTTATCTGAAATAGCTTCTACTTTGGAATTAAAAGTATAAAATGCACTCCTTATCGCATAATCTATTGTTACATCAGTTCCTAAAGAACCATTTATCCCTCCAATTTCCCATTTAAGTTTTTCTTTAAAAGATAGTCCACCTATATATTTATTACAACTGTCAAATATATCAGGTATATCATTCGCCTTTTCTTTTAATTGATTTATCTCTTTAAAACTGTATGTTCCAACCATATTAAGAAAATTAGTTGGTATTAGTTCAGCACTTGTCAATGGTGCTATAACGATTCTGAAATAATTAAGTACATTTGTAATATTAAAACTTGAAGTTTGAGTTGTTGCCTTTATAAAGGATTTATCTGCTTTAGAGTATTCAAGTACATATACTTTGCAATTAGTTAAATTGAAAGTTATTTTACTTAATCCATTAAAATTCAAATATCCAACAGTTCTTAAATAACCAACGACAGGGGTATCAATTCCAGTATTAGTGTTTATTCCACCTTCTTCCCAATTATTCCATGTTACTGGAAAATCATCGCCATTGAGTGAATTCTCGATGAGTAAGTTACGTTCAGTTAATGTTCCAAACTCTATACCTAAACTATTAACTCTAGCTTGAATTACCTCTGGATTACTATTCCCTGTACCATTCACAACCAAAACATTAATTTGTCCTTGCAAATTTGATGTATCACTTTTATTCGCCTTAGTTTCCAATTGCGCATTAGTTTGATTAACTTGATCCTGTAAATTAGCAGCTTGATTTTCATCTATAATTATTCTTCTTAGCCCTTTATAATCTTCTTCAATTTTAGCTGCAGTTTTAGTAAAAGTGTCAAATTCATTTGTTCCTTCTACAGCTTTATCATTTAAAACCTTTGATTTAACTGTAATAAAAAAAGATGCAGTAGTCATTGTTCCACTTGCATCTTTTAATTCTAAATCTATTTCTACAGTTCCTGGCACAAGAATAGAATTTTTAAGATCTATATCTAAATTGTTTTTATTTATTGTAAATCCTTCACTTTGTTCTTTTAATCCTTTAGATGTTTTGGCCCCTAGTTTAACGGTTTGCCCAGTAATATCAAATTCTACAGAAGCTTTAAATAACGATAGCCTAATTACTGCATTATCCAATTCTTTAAACTCAAATAAAGGAACATAATTAGGTTTATCTACATTAATTACTTTTCTAGTGCTTTCATTTTTCATTAAATCACCTCACATTTAATACGACTTGATCTATTAATCCTTCAAGTTTTTCAACTCTGTCCTTTAAATCTTCATTTTCCTGCTTTAAGTTATTATAATCTTCTGCTGAAGGTTGTTTAATTATCTCTACCTCATCTCTAGGTGGTAATCCTTCTACAACTTCATACTCTTTAGTTTCTTTATTGTATTTAAGATTATACGCATTTATTTTATCTTCGTTATCTATCACTGCATAACAAGTATCAAAATAATCATCACTTAATTCATCTGCAGTTTCTACTTTTAATATTTGCTCAATCATGTCCGTTTCTTTATTAATAAATATTTTTTGCATTTTTATAACCTTCTTTTATTTTTCAGTCCACGCACTCCAGCTACTTACGTCATGACTTGTAGCCCTAGTGAATAATTTACCAGTTACCAACTCTATAACTAATTGTGAAGCATCTCCGCTACTCCCCCACTTTATATGAATCAACGTTCCATATTGACAAGGAGCGCCATTAGAGCCATTTGAAAAAGAATATACTCCAGTATCATACAATACATTTAGATTAGATATTCTTTTAGCTATTTTTTCAATAGATCCTACCCAACCTTCGTGATAATATCTTATCCCTGTAGAACCAACGTAAATATCTGGCACACTAACAATTTTTTGGTCTTGCATACTCATTTGTTTCATCATATATATGTTTGAACCAGAACTTCCTGCAGTCTCATTTATTTGCATAGCTATTGTATTAGAATCTCCTTCTCTATAACCAAAAACTAATCCATTATCACCAAAACTACAGATATGTCCTCCTGTAGATGCATACATAATACTGTCGTAGTCGTAGTTCGAATTATTTTTAAAATATAATGCACTTCCATAATCTAGTCTAGTATTTGCTTTTAATTGTATTCCTATAAAATTACCTAACAATTCATGCTTACTCTTAGCATACCTTATAACGGGAATAAATGTTGAATTCTCATCTATTTCGCTAGAATCAGTATATCCAATATCTACATAGTCCCCCTGTTCCATAGCCACCATGCTTAATCCATTTATATTTCTATTACTTGGGAAACTACTAGAACGAACAGCCCCAACATTTTCTCCTTCTGATTGAAATATATGTCCTCCCCTATCCATAATAGTTGAATATCCATTAGCTCCATTAGAAATTATTCCATTATCTACATCTATAACCATCCTTCCATTGGTAGATGTTATTAATCCTGTTTTAATTAAAGCTGCATTTAACACCCCAGTTGTTATAAAATCAGCTACTATAGCTCCATCTTGAGTAATAGCAGTTCCATAAGTTCCATAATAACCATTGCTACTATGTCCTAAACCTCCAGCGTTCCATCTCCAAACATTAGTTGCTGTATTAATGTCCTTAGTATCCATAATTAGAATTTCATTTTCTCTAACTATTACATAAGAGTTTTTAAGTCCACCTTTTATCAGTGCAGTTGCATTATCCTTAGCAATTTGAAGAATAGTTTCTGTACTGTCCATAGACTCTAACCTTTCCGTTATTTGCTTAATGCTTAAAGGTTTAGCTTCTATATAATTGCTTAACTTAATTTCCTTAGTTTTTTGAGCTAAAACATCATATTTTTTAGACATAGCTCTTACTTTTATATCTATATTTAACTTAGGAAGGTAAACTCTACAATCATCACCTATAAATAATCTTTCTGCTACTACATAGTTTTTATATTCTTCTGTCTTTTCTAATTGAACGAAATTAATAGTATAACTAGCCTTAATTTTATCTATATCATTTTTAGAAAACTCTTCTTCTATTCTTCTATCAAGCTCGGATTGAGCCTGTTCTAAATCATCATAACCTTCTTCAGAATACTCATCTTTAACCTTAACATCATCATATTTAATTACGCTAGTGTATATTCGATTATAAGAGCCTATTAAAGGACTATCTATATAATTACCTAATATTCCATTGTACCCTTGTCCTCTCGCTCTAGTAACCAATTTATCTATATTAGAAGTACTTTCAAATCCAGTAAGGTTTTTACCCTCTCTAATAGTAAATCCTCTATCGGTTCCAATACGCTTATTAATATAAATAGTATATCCTCGTCTTTGGACTTCTCCACCCCAACGATTTAAGAAAGAGTTATCATTATCATGTAAGGCTTTATATAATGATATTCTTTGATAATATGCTGTAGCAACTGTATCTATATCTGAAACAATTTGTATTTCCTTCTTACCTTCTGCTTTATCTAACAACCAAGATACTGCAGCTTGACCATTTAAGTTTGTAGGTCTTACATCTTCTAGCCATAATGTCAAAGAATCAGCTATAGTTATTTGTCTAGCAACTACATCTATATATCTAGTTCCTACTGTTACTTTACTTATTCTAAAAATTTCATTTCCATAATCCAATAGAACTTTTAAAATTACTTCTTCCTGTAATAGGTCTTGGATATTATCATCAATTAAAAATTTCAAATCAACAATATAATTACCTGTGCTTACATCTTCATCAGGAATACATTTAATGCAATACCTATCTAGACTTTTACCGTTACTACTTAAAACTTTATTTTTTTCAGTATTAGAAGGGAAATAAGCTACCTTTATTTGTTTTTTCATTTATATTCCTCCTAACACTTATATTTTGTGGTATATTCCACTATTATTTTTGTTACTGTACCTGAATAAAAAATCACATTTTCACCTTTGGTAAATAAAATAAAATCCCCTAAGGCATCATTATCCTTAGAGGTTCCATCTTGGTTTCTTACTTGCAGTAAATCACTGTCTATTTCTACATAATCAGTGACATTATTTATTTGCATTGTTTCACCGTTTATAGTTAATTGTATATTCCCACTTCCATAAACTTTTATCAAAGTGTCTCCTGGAGCATTACCATTATAGTAGATTTTATATCCACTAGTAGTTATTTCATGTACTGTTTCCTCAAGATCCTGTACAAAAGGCTCACATATAAAAGTTACATCAAATTCACCTATGCTCCTAAATTCTTTCTGTATATCTCCGAAAATAACTTTCTTTACCTTATAACATCTATCTCTCCTACCAAATATCAGTCTATTATCTTCAATTTCAGTAAGCCATTCATAAACTCTTTCAAAGTCAATTTCAATCCTTGGAGATAAAATAGTAAATGTGAACGGTATTTTTTTATCAGGATAAGTTCCTTTATTAATTATTAACTTTCCATTCCTACCTTCTATGGGTACTTCTTCATATTCCTCATTAGTTATAGGAATAGAAGGATAGTTTTCTAAGAATAAATTAAGATTTAAACTTCTATTTCCATTAAAATATAATTCACCTTCTTTTAACACTTACTTTACCTCCCTTCACCATATTCAGCTAATATGTCTTGATATGGAGCTATTGCATAGGCAACTTCTTTCCCTTCAATATCAACATGTATATGATTTTCTATCACTTGTTTACCTGACTTAGTATCACTTTCTTCAACTCCATCACTTAAACTATTATTATAAGCAACAACTCTTGCAGTAGTCATAGTAGTTTCATAATCTACTATCCCTTTCATTTTAGCAACTAAATCACTCATATTTGCATCAATATCTTTTTCTAAGTTAGGAGTCTCTACATCTATACCTACCCCTATACCTTTAACTATATTGGTACCTATTAAGTCTCTCATTACACGAGATGGAGAGTGAATTCCAAAGACTCCTTTAATTCCCCCAATTATACTACTAGCAAAACCACTTATTTTATCTAGAATCCAACCGCCCATATTAGAAATACCATTCCAAAGACCTTGTATAAGGTTTTTCCCAATACTAGCAGCACTATCCCAACTTAATATATTTTTTATGCCATTTATAGCAGATATCGCAACATTTCTAGCTGCTTGAAGTAAATTCCCTATAGAACTACTAATACCGTTAGCTATCCAGCTTATTAAGTTTTTACCTATACTACCTCCAGCTGAAAATATACCTTTTATTCCATTCACAACACTTTCAGCAGTAAACTTAGCTATTGTACCTATATTAGATACCATTGATTTTATTCCACTACCTATAGCAGAAATTAAGTTTTTACCTATGCTCGCCCAATTTACTAAAGTAAAAGCATTTATAATAGCCATAATTATTTGGGGTAAATTTTGAATTATAATAGGAATACTATCTATTAGTCCCTTAACTAACATCACTATTATATCTACTCCAGCTTTGAGTATCTGTGGCAAAGCATTATATATCCCACTAGCAAAACTATTTATAATCCTTGGTACTTCTGCAATTAATGTTGGTAAGGCATTAATTAACCCTTGTACTAAGGCCAATATAATATCTATTGCTACATCTATAATTAATGGTAAATTCTCAATTATCATATCGCACATAGAAATAATTAAATTTACTATAGTTGGAATTAACGTAGGTAAGTTTTGTGCTATTCCTTGTCCTAAAGTTATCAGCGCCTGTAACCCTACTTCTAAAAGCATTGGTAACATTTCTATTATTCCATTAACTAAAGACATTACTATATTAATAGCACCAGTAGCTATAGCTGGTAGATTATTTTTTATGCCAGTTATAAAGCTCTGCGCTATATTTACACCCATATCAACTATTTTAGGTAGTGAATTAGCAAGTTGTGAAACTATCTCTCCGCCTATTTCTCCAAATTTTGATACAACGCCGGTTATCCCATCACTTTCAAAAGCTTTCTGTAATTCATCTACATACCTCAAAGCAGCTGGTAATATATCATTTTTAATACTATTACTTATAGGTTGAAATACATCTCCAATTAAAGAAGTTGCATTATCTTTTAGCGTAGACATTAACCCTGTCATCGTTTGGGATTGTTTTTCCATCCCTTGATAAAATCTTCCACCTTCAGATGTAGCAACTTTCATAGCTTCTGCTACCATTTCATAAGTTATAGCACCATCAGCCATCTCTTCCTTTAGCTCTGCCATTGATTTACCCGTTTTCTCTGATATTATTTGTAATGGATTAAATCCAGCATTTATCATTTGAAGTAAATCCTGTCCCATCAACTTACCTTGTGATTGAACTTGTGAAAATACTAAAGCTAAACTTTGAAATTTTTCACTATTCCCCAGTGAAATATCTCCTAACATTTGAAGATTAGGCATTATATCATTAACATCTGCTCCAAACTGAAGCATAAGTTTGCTTGCATTCGCTAAATCTGTCATTTCAAAAGGTGTTTTGGCTGCAAACTTTTTTAAATCTTCAACGTGCTTTACTGCTGCCTCTGCACTTCCTAACATAACCTCAAAGTTAGTTAAGTAGTTTTCCATATCAGAATTAAATTTCAACCCTATGGCACTTAACCCACCTAAGGCAGCAGTAGCTCCAGCTATTAATCCAGTTATTGATTTTACCCCTGTTTTTACCAAGCTTCCCAGTTTGCCATTAAATGCTTTTAAATCTTTCTCTGCACCTTTGCTATCTATTTCGGTATCAATTATAATTCTTCCATCAGCCATTTACTCACCTACTTTCTTTATAAAATAAAAAAAGCAGGCATTGGCTCACTACTCATAGGTGTGGCTCTAAGCTCTGTCTTTTTGTTTAATCTCTAATTTATTTATATTTTTGCATCGAGGACATTTAATCTCCCCTTTAATATAATCAGCTTTTAACAATAACTGATTACAATTTATACAACGTATATTATCTATAATAATCACCTTCTCAAATACTTACAATACTTTACTCAAGTCTCCACCATTTAACAAAACTGCAGTTATTTCATCTAACTTCTCTCTTTCACCTTTAGATATAGGAATTTGATAAAGTTCTTGCATCTTCTTATAGTAAGACTTTTGCTCTCTATCCTTAATTTTAGATAAATCCATACTTCTATAACCCATTATCTTAACTATCTCATTATCCCCTTTTAAAGCTTTAAACATAGCTTTAAATTTCCACCAATGCAAATACTCTATATCCTGTAAATCAATATTATATTGATCCAAAAACGCAGCATAGATATAGTCATCATCATATTCAAAACTATAAATTTGAGTTACGTTTTTACCTTTACCATTTCCTTTTTGATTTCTTATATCTTTACCACATCTATAAAACCATAGTATTTGTTCTATAGCTTCTTTAATATTTTCAGGTATAATAGAATAATATAACCCTAAAGCTCTGCATATTTTTTCTTCTTCTCCTATAGAATTATCTTGCATTAATAATTCAAATAAAATAGAAATACGAAAATCACTATTAATCTCATAATCTGTCCCCTCTATATCTACAGTAGTTGGAACAACATCAATAAGTAAATTCATTATTTTTTACTTCTCCTAGCGGCTCTATTAGGAGAATACTTATTCATTAATTTATCCATTTCCTTCTCTTGCTCTTTCATTTTTAGAACAAATTCCTCTAATGTCTTTAAACAAATCAATAAATTAACTCTATTTCCAAAAACTTTTTTATCAGTTCCTTCTCCAAACATAGCATTAAATACGTCAAATATAGCAGTACATAATGTTCTTATACCGTCAACATTCCCCATCCCTTTGACTTCTTCCTTTACTATATCTATATCCTTTAACGCTTTGTCAAACTTTTCAGCAACTTCAAGATCATATATATCTAAATCTTCCAATTCAACACCATTAAGTACCATTAAAATCACTCCTATTCTACTTTAGCTGCAAAACCTTCTGCAAACTCCTTAGCTGCAACTGTAAATGTTCCTTCAATAGGATCACTTTGTCCTAAGAAACTTCCACTAATACCTAACTCTCCATCGTTATCATCAAATGAATCTACTGCAATAGCAACTTTGAATTTTCTTGCTCTAAAGCTTCCTTCAGCAGTTCCAGGTTTATCTAAATCAACTATAAGATATTCTGTTTCTGCATCAGCACCAGTCTTTTGCATTTCTCCAATATCCCTAATATATTCAATAGCCTTTTCACTATTAATTTGATCAGTATTAAAGCTTGTACCCCACTCATAGCTAGTAACGCTTTGTGTTGAGCTTGATTGATTAATGTATCTTTTAGAAGTAGTTTTCGCTGAAGGACTTTCATTTAATTCAGTAAATCCTGTTCCTAGCAACTCAAAAGCGTCTTTAACCTTTAAATAGTTAGCTTGTACTTTTCTTTTTCTAATTCCCATTTAATTCATTCCTTTCTTAAAATATTTTAATCTTAATTGTATCTGGAATTGCGCAGTATCTTCTGTTACCGCAAAAGCATATCCAGTACTTGTAACCTCTATTGTTAATGCTTCTAAATTTTCATCTAATATAGGTAAAATTTCATTATTGTTATTACTTTCAATTTCAACTGCTAATTTCTCATAAAATCCTGAATTATCAATATTAGTTAAAACATCTACACCATAAGGTTCTCTACTTGTAAATATAAAAGCATATTGCCTTATACTATCTCCATTAACATACCTTTTTATTATAGGATTTACAGGTACTTCCTCAATAGAATATGTATCTGTATTAGGCTCTAAATAATTTACATTAACTCTTATAGCATTATTAAATGTATCTAAACATTTTAAATTCCTCATGTAATTTCTAAGACTATCTATAATCATTTAGCCCTACCTCCTACAAACTGTGCTATAGATTTAACTATTTCATTTCCTCTATCATTCCACATTCTCTTATCCCATACCTTTCCACGTAAACCACCTAGGCTAGTACCCTGTTTTCCCATACCTTTATTAGTATAGTATTGCTTACGTGCATATGGAGCGTTATAAGTTACATTGTTTTTATTAACTTGAACCTTCCAGTCCTTTAATCTACCAGTTAAAAAAGGGATGTAATTATTCATCCACTTAGCACACTCTTTAGAAAATCTCATTTGAGCTTCACCATTTTTATTTAAATACCTTTTTAACAGTATCTTTTGAGTATCATTCATTTCAACTCTAACTTTAGTGGTCATACTACACACCCTCCACTTCAAAGTGCCCTGAAAGTTCATTAACAGATTTAATATCTATAACATCATCAAATTCATTCTCTAAATCAGATAGCCGATAAGGATTGATGCCTGTTATTTCAAACTCTACCTCACCTTTAACAATTTTATCTCCAGGAGCAAAAGTAAAATAATTCTTTCTATCTTCATCTAATAATTTGGCAAATCTTTTAGTACTAACATAATTATCTAGCTTATCTATAAAAATAAGTGTACTATCAGCAAGTAATAATCCTTTGTCTGATACAGTACCATTTCTTTTACCTTGCCAGTTTACACCCTTAATAACAGTTCTTTGATATCTATCTGCACCTAAAGAATTATCATAATATCTATTGTAAATAGTTATATCTGAATTTTTAAATAATACTCCCACTGCATCACCTCTAATACATCCGAACATATGGAGTTGGTAATAATGCCTTTACATCAGAAGTTATCGCCCAAGCCTCCAAATTGCTTTCAAATGATATAGATTGATTCCCTTCACTCATAGATTTTACCCCTACTGGTTTAGTGGCATTTATTTTATTTGCATTTTCTATTAACTGATCTATAGCTAAGCCATAATTCTTTTTTATATATTCGTCATTAAAATTTCTATTAAGGTAATTTCTAATGACTAGAATAGCCTTAGCTTCATTTTTCTCTTCTAAAGTCAAAATTACCACTCCTCATAAATTTAAAGAGAGTACCTAAGTACTCTCCTATTGATTATTCATAAATCCTTTTGCTTTTAAATCTGCAATTAAGTTATTTACTGTAGTTGCTATTTGCTGAGTAGTAGCAGACTCCACAGTTAATGGGTCTACTTTATTTAATTTATTAATTACTGCATCTGCACCTTTAGGTCCTTGTGGTCCTTGCGCACCAGTATCACCCTTTGGTCCCGTTGCTCCTTGTGGTCCCGGGGTTAATTCTATTTCTGCTATACCATTTTCTATAGCATTTAGCCTTTCATGTGTAATTAATTCTCCATCTTGCCACGTATGTTTTTGATATGCCATTTATATCACCTTCCTATTCTTTACCTACTTTTGCTTTGCCTACCCTAGCTTTACCGACTTTAGATGTCTCTAGGGCAGGATTAGGGTAAGGTAATAGTTCCTATTCCTAACTCTTCTCCATGTGGAAGCGTTGGTAATGCAGTAGCAACAGCCTTAGTAAACTCTCCAACTGGATCAATAGATGTGTAAGTTCCAACAAAAATCTTATTATCTAACACTGAAGCTTCCTCCATCTTTCCATCTCCAATTAATTTAACTTCTTCAGCAGTTAATCCATAAATAGTTTCACCTAAAGTTTCATCACCAAACATGGCAATTACATTTTCAGGGAAGTATCTAGTAGTAGTAAATCCTTTAGCAGTTTCTTTTTTGTATTTTCCTTCATAAACTACTATTTGTGGTAAATCTAATTGAGCTAATAATTCATTTAAAGCAGCTAAAGTAACAATCTTATCTGAATTAACTCCATAAATCGCTCTTCTTACACTTGCAGTATTACATATTGTCTTAACAACCTTTCTGGATGTTAACGCTCTAGTTGGTCTTGATCCACTTTCAGCTTCCACCGCATCAGCTAATGTAGCTAAATCATCTAATGGAGTGTCACTATCTGGTGTGTTCCATGTAAATGACTTTTTGTTTCCAGATGGAACTTTATAGTCAATTGTTACTTTTACTTTATTTTCATTAATAGCAATTTTACCTGTAGATAATAGTTCCATTCTCATTGCTTCAACTCTAACTTTAACTGAATCAGTCATTTTTTCGGCATCATTATAAAGTTGAGATAAAACAAAGGCTAATTCTGAATCTGTTCTCGGATTATTTATTTTTATAATCTCTTTCTCAGCAATTTTTATTTTTCTCTTAATAAGTGCTAAACTTGCAACACCTTTTTCAATTGCTTCTCTTGAAGCTAATTGTGTTTCAGTATCAAAAGCATGAACTTCTGCACTTACAGGAAGTCCTCCTGAACCTAGAATCATATCAAATTCAATGTCTTGAATTTTTCTTTCTGGGAAAAGTGATTCCCCTAACATAGGTGTAACTTTTCTTTCTTTAAAATAATTAACTAACTCATTTGTATTAAAAACTTCTTCTAATCTTGCCATAATTATTCACCTTCCTATCTAAATTTTATATTTGGTACTTTTGCTTTAACTGCAGTTTTAGCTCCTTCGTCAAAACCATCTAATACCCTATCTTCTCTTAAATAACCTTCAACTATTATTGAAGCTGGAGCATCCCCATTGGTTACATCTACTGTATTACGTAAAATTCCAATTGGTGTTCCTGGGAATGTAGAACCACTTGGTTTTACAACTGCTCCTGCAGCATCTATAAAAGAACCAGCTTTTACAATTTTCCTTCCTTCTGGGTTAGTATCAACTCCAGCTGATGCAATTGTTCCTGAAAAAGCAACTAAATTTTTTTCAGTAACTAAAATCTCCATATCATTTTCATATTTCATTCTGTTAAAATACATAAACTTTCCTCCTTATTTATCACCCCAAGGATTACTTGGCGCACTTGATTTTGAATTATTTTGAGCTGCAATAGAAGCTCCAATGCTAATTGGTTTTCCATCAGAACCTTTGCCAGGAACATACGAGTTTGACTTCATTTTCTCAGTAGCTATTGCTTCAAGCCCCTTTGACCAATCATCTGCTATAGAATCAATAACCTCTTTAGTTTTATCGAAATCTTCTCCTAAACATTTTTCAATAACACTAGCTGGCAATTTCTTATCTGCAGCATACTTCATAGCTTGAGCTAATAAATCTTTTCTAGCATTAGCAGCTTTTTCATCTGCTAACTGCTTTTCTAATTCTAATAATTTCTTTTGAGTTGGATCTGTTATTAAATCCGGATACTTGTCCTTAATAAATGGTTCAAGCTCCTTCTCTAAATTGTTCTTTTTCCAAGTATCTAGCGCTTTATTATGATACTTATCATTTTCACTCTCAATATAAGACTTAAAATCTTTATCAGTTTTCATTTTTTCTTTAAAGGCCTCTAAAGTAAGTCCACTAGCTTGTAGTGACTTAGCTAAATCACTATTTTCTAGTAATGAATCTATATTGTCATCATCACCAGCTTTTTCAATTAATTTTAATAATTCTTTCTTTAACATATATCCTCCTTATCCCCTAAACTACTATGTACCTTAGGACACAAAATTTATTTAATATTTTTATTTACCCCTTGCACACCTTAGGTCCACAAGACGTTTTAGGTATAATAAAAAGCCTCAGTTTCCTAAGACTTTAATCACTTAAATTCTTTAATTCTTCTAAAATAATTTCATTTCTATTTATCATTTTTCTTGTATCTATGATTTTATAAATATCTACTACAATATTTACAATCAAAGATATTATTAACACACTTTCTATTGTAATTTTTTTCCTATCCATACTACTGACCCTCTTTTAATTTTAAGTATAATAAAAGACTTTAATTACATTGTAATTTAGGTTTTCCACACCATTTACACCTGTAACCAAAGCCTCTTTGATAAACTATCTCATGCTTATGATTTTTTGTATTAAATATTTGTTTTAGCTTTTCAAGCATCCTCAACTTACTCACCCCTATTCAACTATTTCATAAAAGCACCTGCAATTTGGATGTGAAGGCAAAGTTGGAGCTTTATCCAAATCATAAATCACTCCATCATAATCAGCACAATCACTACAAGTATGTGTATCTAAAATAGCATTTCTTTTAATTTTTTTAACTCCAGTTTCATTACAAAACCTTTTAAATGCTTCATCTTCAACTCTAGCTACTTCCGTCTCTACTAACCGTTTAGCATTGTAAGCACCTTTATTAAATGTTTTATTGATTCTATTTTTTATTTGATTGACATTAATTTTCCCATCTAGAAAATCATTAATGAGCAAATGTAACTCTTTAGCCACATCACTCTCATTATCCCAAACCCTAGTACTAAAATGTTTTCCTTTGAAGTTATTTTTTATAATTTTTCTTACATCTTCAAAACCAATATTATAGTTCCAATACTTAGCAGTTTCATTAATAACGGTTATTAATATTCCATCTATTAAATCAACCTCTATTTTAGACACTTCTTTACTATCATCAATTACTTCTTTTGAAATATCATTGTACAATTTAACTCTATCTACTCTTTTAATATCCATATTCCCATCAGCAATAGTATAATCCAGTAAGATGTTAGCTAACCTTTGCGATAATTCATCTTTATTTTTCTTTAAAACTTTATATAAACTTTTAATCTCGTCATCAGTCATTTCATATAAACTTTTAATAAAGTCCACTTGCTTCATTATTCATCACCAAACTCATCTAGATTTACATTGTCAATCTCTTCTTTTTGTTCTTCTTTTACTTTTTCAGCTTCAGCAACTTTATTATTTATAAAACTAAATAATCCTCTTGCAGTATCCTTAGAAATAATTCCTTCAGGAATTTGAGATAACATTTGAGCAGTTGATAAATCATCAGTTGGTATGTTAGGAGTATAAAGAGCTTTAACATCTTTATAATCATACTTTTTATTTTTCTTTAAGTCTAAATATTTAAATAGGAACCTAAGTCTATTTTTAACTATATTTTTATGTGCTTTTATTTCTAAACTGCATTTATTTTCTAATACAATTAATCTAGATCTTAGAGTTATTCCCGATAAATTAGATTGAAGTTTTTCATTATGATTGATGTGACAAGCTAATTGATACATTGTATCCTCATATCTATTTAGAGTATTTTGAATAAAGGTATCATTTATGTTCTTAATTAACCATTTTGCATCTGCCTTATCTCCTGGAAGTTGTAAAACTCCTAACTTCTTCATTTTAGGAACATCATCTTCTCCAACTTGAGAATTTACAAACAATAAGTAAGCATTTCTAAAATCACTTATCTCATTAGCGATATCCGATAGATTAGTTTCAAATGCATCTTGAAGTCCTTTTAAATCCTTGTATAAGCTATCGTCATAGCCTTCTTCAGTTAATTCTCCTATAGAAACAGGTACTTCTCCAAAAATATTAATAGTTGGAGCTGCTATTTCATTAAATTTACTATCAAAATGATATATCTTATCAGCAGTATAAACATCTATATAAGAAGTTGTTGTATCAAAGTCATTCTTAAAAGAATGTATAAAAAAAAGAACCTTCTTTGAAGATTCATCATAATAAGCATATCCTTCTGTAGGTTTTATAATTTTACTACAGAAATCTGCATTATCATCAATATAATAAAGCTCATAGACTTTTGTAAAAACAATTAAATACTTCATCAAATCAGTATCATGCAACTCATTCCAGTGAGCTGTATAATACTCTATATCACTAACTACATTTTCATTATCGGTTCTCGATTCATAAGTTATATCATTCCCCAATGTATAAGCAACTTCTTCTTTTATGAATTTTTTTATATAATTTAAATTTATTTTAAGATTAGATCTTTCAGTTACGAATAAATATTTTCTAATTGCATCAGTATCACCCTTATAATATTGATACATCTTAGTATAAATATTTTTAAACACATGATAAGATCCATAAGCTTTTTTTACTAGCTTCAAGTGTTCTGGATTACTAAGGTCTAATCCAATTTCTTTTTTAAAAAGCTTTTTTAAAATATCATTAATATTCAAGATTTGCACCTCCTATAATCCTAACAATCTTCTATCTAATAATTGTACTTTATTGTTCACAGTCCCGACATCTGTTGAAACTCCATATCTTAATGCATCTAAACCATGATTGTACTTATCTATAGGAATATTTACATATTCTCCATCTTTACCTTTTCTCCATGTATAATTTCTAAATTCTTCTTGAATACATACACAATTAGTATGAATTATAATTTCAAATTGCTGTAATAGGTTAATTCCATTTATAATACTATCCTTACCTTTCACAGCACCTTTAACTCTATCAAGCCCATTTCTTCTTAATTCTTCAATAGATTTTGGCTCGGCACTATCGCATATAATAACTTCTTTTCTAAAACCCATATCTATAATTTTCTTTGCTATTTCATCATTTAAAAGTCCTTTTTCTTGAAACTCGTCAAATATCCATAATTTTTTATTAATTTTATCAATTATAGAACATACAAAAGCAGTGGGATCATTAGTAAAACCAAAGTCTAAAGAAAATATAGCTTTACTCTCCTTAACAGCTCTTAAAACTTCTCTATAATCAAAAGTCTCAACCTTCCAATTTGTATATATAAGTTTGTCTAGTGTAGCAAATTCCCCGAGGGCATATATCCTAAAATACGCTGGATTGCTTCTTTGCATATCTAATAAATTTTCTATATATTCTTTAGGCAAAAATTTATTATCCTTATAAGTAGTATGTAAAATTACTGTATTATCTTTATTATAATCAGCACCTTCTTTAAACCACCTTTTATAAACCCAATTTTCTTTACTTACTGGATTAAACATACAATGCACTTGGTTATACGGATTTCTTGATCTAAGTCTTAAAGATAATTGGTCAAAGTCAAATTCATCAACTTCAGTACACTCCTCAACCACAATATCATCTATATTGGCAATAGATTTTATTTTTTCTGGGTCATCCATACCTTTGAAAATAAAATGGCTCCCATTAGGAAGCTCAATAGTCAAATCTGTTTTGTTAATTTTACATTGTTCATATAGTTGCCAATCACTAAGAATACTTTTAACTAAAGCAAAACATGAATCTCTCAGTGTATTACTTACTTTTCTTACTACTAAACACTTTCTATTAGGATACTTTAGATATTTAAACACCATCTTAGCGAATACAAAGTGTGATTTACCACTACCAGCTCCACCATAAAAAACATTGAATCTACTTTCATAATTTTGAAGTTGAGGTAAATAAGCCTCGTTAAAACACTTCTTTGATATTTTAAATTTTGTATTAGCCATAGCAGTAAATCACCTCCAAATAAAAAGAACCCTCATTATTGAGAGTTCTTAATTTTATTTAAATAAATCAAAGATACTAAAAGTTGTCTTTTTATACACTTTATTATAAGCAGCTTTCTTTGGGTTCTTTATCCACCCCGTACCTTTCTTCCCATAACCAGGTATTACGGCTTTTTTAAGTGCCCTTTTAGCTTTTCCAGTAGTTCTAGCCTTAATACTTTTCTTTAACGAAGGTTTTCTCATCCCTATTTTCATACCCTAATCACTCCTTTTATTAAGACTATTATATCACTACTCATTACAGTTTTCCTCGTATTCTTTTCTATATCTATAGTAGGCACTCTTATTTATATTCATTAAGTTCATTACTTCTACAGGCTTCAATTTTCCTTGTAATACTCTTTTGTAATACTTAGCAAACTCTAGGGAATCAACTATTCTAGGTCTACCATAATTATCCCACTCCCCACGCGCCTTCTTAGCTTCGATACCTTCTTTTTGCCTTTTGGCTCTCTTCTCCATTTCAGCATGAGCAAATGAAGCATACATTTCTATAAGCATATTGTTTATAGTTTCCATCATCATTGTTGCCATAAGATTATCTTTTGGCAATTCGGTTAATGTTGTTGGAATCTCTAAAACCATAATTCTTATTCCATGATCCTTTAGCTCTCTTATTTCTTTGAGAGTTAATTCCTTATTTCTACCAAGTCTATCAAGTTCAGATACAATTAACGTAACCTTATTGCTATTCTCTATACTTTTAAGCATTTGATTTTTCATAATTAGATATTGAGGTCTATCGAAGTTCTTTCCTGTTTGCTGGTCAGTAAATAGATACTCTAATTTAATATCTCTGCTGCTCGTAAACTCTTCTATAGCTTTAATACCTCTATCCAAATGTTGTTCTTTAGTTGATGTTCTGTGATAAGCATAATATCTCATTTTTAAACCCCTTTATAATGATATTTGGCCCTTTGTTTTGAAAAAATATTTTTCTTAACCGTGTGGGTGGTTCACCATTCATATTTAGAATGTACCCCCTTATACTCCATATATCAATTATAACATTATAGTTTTAAAATGTATACTTTAACTTTTAGAACTATTTTTATTATTTTTAATACTTTCAAATGGCTTAGTTACGTTGCTATTATACAGTTTTATAATTTATACTTTTTAGAACTATATTAATCCTCTAAAGTAACTTCAATAGTCTTGTTAGTCTGCTCTACTTCTTGCTTGTCTACCCACCCATAATTATTCTTAAGAGTAAATATACCACCAACAGCACTATTCTTATTAAATAATGTCTGTTCATATCCAGCTTCTATTCTAGCCTTGGCCCTTTTTATCGTGTCACGAAATAATACTTTCACATCATCCGATACACTTTTCAACAACTCACTATCATCCTCTTGATATCTTAATAAGCATTGCCTATTGGTATCTAAATACCATGCTAACCCGCTGACTGTAGGTACTTCTTTATTCTCCTTTGCATATTCAAAGTATTCTTCTATTCTTTTTTCTAATTCCTCTGGTGTTTTAAACTTCAAAGGTCTTCCTCCATGATTCTTTGCCATTACCATATCTCCTTTCCTCAAATTAAAGGTTTCATTTTTGGCATACATTTACACAATATATATTATATATATGACATGTACTTACCCCTCCAAAATGACACCCTTTTGATATTCATCTATTAAATTTCTGGTATGCTCATATATCTCGTTTCGATTTACTTTATACTTCTTAACCTTAAAACAATACTTATCTTCCAACATACTTATTATTACTGATATATCTCCACTCGTAAGCTGCAATTCTGTAAGAGATATCTCTCCTTGCATATACTTTCTTCTAAGTTCTGCAAATGCTCCTAAATAAGCTTTGCTTTTCCAATAAGCCTTATACTCTTCCTTGCAAATTTCACTAATAGTTCCTTCTGTTTTATCTAACTTAAAGTAATAAAAGCCATCCTTAGAGATTATTCTCTTATCTTGCAATGTATTATCCCACTTAATTATTGTCTTTTCTCCAACATTAGACTCCTGAGCTATTTCCTTTATTGTTTTAGGTTCTTCTATAGTTCTTATATTAAAATAATTAATGAACTTATCCGTCCTGTTGGTATGATACATTTTATTTATTTTCTTTTTTATTTCCTTGTTACTTTCCCTAATAACATAAATATATTTATTTCCTTCTCTATATTTATCTACTAAATCATAACCACACTTGCTCAACCTATACTGCAGCTTATTTCTCTTTTCTATAAGCTTAAGTGCATTAAGACTTATATTCAATATATCCTTTAGCTGCTTTCTATCACATTTCACATCATGCAACCACATCCTTAATGTGTAATAAAGTTATTAGTCCTTAATTACTTAATTTTTGTATCTCTAATAACTTCATGAAAAATCTTCCCATTACACTTTCTAATTCTTTTTCTACATCTTGGCCTTCTTCATCTCTTTTCTCTAATTCTAATACCTCGTCAATTATATCTGCCGTTTCTCTTAATATATCTCTCATCTTAACTATATTACTCATTTCAACAACCTCACTTTATATTTTATTTTTGTCTTAAAGCTCCATTTACTCTTTGATATCTTCTCTCCCTCATACAACTCTCTAAATCTTCATAAGGTGATAGAGTAAGTTCTAT
>OLNJ01000882.1_pt1 | contig 20055 bp, 24 predicted proteins | sample 1672191 | NCBI WGS metagenome assembly OLNJ01 (sample SAMEA3136657, study PRJEB25190) | human gut metagenome | biome: human gut; feature: human-associated habitat; material: faeces | place: Austria | collected 2013 | reverse complement strand
ATTTATAATTCTACATGACCTTAAAAAAACTGTCTAATTAATTGTAACCTATCCATACTCTCAGTAAACTGTTTTTTTTATTTTTTCAATATTTATAGACATAATAACAAATAACCAAAATCCAAATTTATGAAAAGTTAATCCACTTTCAGTTAACACATTTAATAAGTAAATAAAAATTGAGGTCCCGATTATATTTGCTAAAATAAAATGACATTGATCTAATTTTTTTCTTACTAACCATAAAATTAATAATATAATCATTAATCCTGTTAAACCAGTTGCCATTAATATCTCTATAAATCCGTTATGTGCTTCTGTTACACCAAAATTATTCATGATTAAGTTTTGTTTGCTCCCAAATCCAATAAATGGAGATTTTACTAAACTTTGAAGAGAATAATCCCATATAAATGTTCTTCCAGTTAAAGAGATATTTTTTTTAAGTATCATTGTAATGAAATTTGATAATATTGTTTCGTGTATTTTGAATATAACTAATGAGAAAAATAGAGTTAAATAGACAAGCATTTTCCAAAGAAAAGATACTCTAATTAAATATTTTTTAAAGAAAATATATCCTAAAGCAATAGTTCCGATTACTAATCCGGTACTGCTTTTACTCATAATAATTAAGTAATAACATACAAATAATTGTAGTAAATCAAAAATGTTAAACTTTTCCTGAAGATAATCGGATTTAATAGTAATTAGTAACATGGTTGGAATCGTAATTAAGGGTATGGTGTTTCTATTACCAAAGAGTCCTCTAAATGCTAATCGCTGTGATGAATAAATATAGCTTGAATGCTCTTTAATAATGCATAATATTAAATTAATACATAAAAAAATCATTAATCCTCTTGTAAAATATAATATAAACTCCCTAAAATTATCAAAACACTTATAATAATACAGATATAATCCTACATAGAAAATATTTGTATAAACCACACCCACAGATAAATTTTGATTAATTAAACAACTACAAAATATAATAAAAACATATAAAAATAATAAAAATATAAACCAACCATTATATCCTCGTTGTATGTATTTGGTATCTTTTATTAAAAATAAATATCCATTAATCCCATAATAAAACAAAAGCATTAAATTGAGTATATTCAAAATAGGATATCGATCTGCTGAAAGTCCTAAAATAGGAATAACACTTAGCATGATCATATATTTATTTAAAGAATTATTCATTATTTTAATACCCTCTTATATTAATATTAAGTACTTCTCACTAGAAATTTAATTTCTTCTAATACAAGAGAAAAATAAAATTCTTAATAAGAATTCATACTTTATTGTACTTCTTTGATTTTTTAAACACCATTTAAATAATTTAATTTTATTTTTTAAGTAATCATTGATTTTAGTAACTTTTATTAGAAAAGCTTTTTTTATAGTATACTCAAGGCATTCTATATTCCTTTCTTTTCCTATTTCTATCATATGATTCAACAAACTGATATATTTTTCTATATTCTCAAGCTTAAAATCCTGAACATTTTCAGAAAAAATTTCATTAAATAATTCTTTATCTTTTTTTTCTAAAGAAATACTTAAATTCTCTAATGCTCTTATTCTGATTTGATCCAATATTTGTTTTCTTTCTGTTACTTTATTTATTTTCGATTTTTTACTTATATTTTCATGTCCTGTTCTATAATTTAATAAAGGCTGATGTATTTTAGCAATTTTTGAATATTTTGATAAATCTACCCAAAAAGCATAATCTTGTGCAACAAAACATTCCTTTCGATAATAAATATGATACTGTTCCACAATTGCTCTTCTAAACATTGCCGTTGAGTTAGATAAAGTATTGTTACAGATTAGTCCTACAGAAACATCTGAATAGCTACCATACTTATGAACTCTTGATCTAATTTTATTGTCCACAATGATAGTTGTATCACTTCCAACCACACCATACTCAGGATAATGATTTAAAAATTCAATCTGTTTCTCAAATCGTTCTCGGTGAGCAATATCATCTGCATCCATTAAAGCAATATATTCGCCACTACAGTAACTCAATCCTAAATTTCTCGTATAAGGTAAACCTTTATTTACATCGTTACTGTATAATTTAATTCGTTGATCCGAATAATTTTTAATAATAGATAAACTTTCATCAGTTGAACCATCATCGATAATGATAAATTCAAAGTTTTTATATGTTTGATTTAATATACTATCTATTGCCTCTTTTAGATATTCTTGTGCGTTATATACAGGCATAAAAACTGATAATTTAGGATTCATATTATCACTCCATTTTCGATGATAACAAAATGAAAATTACTGATATTTAATAAAACTAGCATAATTAAGATTTAGTTTATATCCTTTTATACCTCGTAATAGCCATTTAATTTTTTGAAAATTTGATAACTCTTTCTCTTTATGTAAAGATATAACATAATAAATAAAATATATATATTTTATTTTTGGATACGCTGCTGCAGTAAATGCCCCTTTATCATAATAATATTTTTTATTGTATCCTTCTCTCCATGTCGAATCAGAAAAATCAACCTGGGCAATTGTAGCTGGATACTCATATATTTTCAAACCTCTTTTTTGAGCTTGTCTCAGAAGAATTGATTCTTCACCAGATGAGTATTTACTACCTGCTCCAAAATCAGTATTAAACCAAAGTTGATTTCGTTGTAAAGCTTCTAATTTAAATGCAATTCTTACCGAACTATGATATTTATTTTTCGGTAATTTTCTTAATTGAGTTATCTTTTTTACTTTTCCGTCAAAGTTTATAGGGTCAATATTAAAAATAATAATATCTGCGTCCTCTATTTCACTAAATGCATTTAAAATTATTTTTTCATAATCATTATAATAAATTACATCGTCATCACATAGAATACCTATATCACCAGTCGCATGCGCCAGAGCTAAATTTCTGCTCTTTGATAATCCAATTGAATTAGTTGAAATCATTCTAATAGTTTGATCATCACTCAATTCTTCTAAATAAGAATTCTTATTTGTCTGATTAATTATTAATACATTCGATTTTATTTTTTGTAGTTCAACCATTGTTAAATCATCTTGATTCATACACGAAAGCAAAACTTCAAGTTTCATAAATTTCCGTCACCATTCCTGTTATACGAATTATCAGAATCTTTAATTTTAGTCTTTTAAAAATGCCACAAGTCTTCAGTTAAACAATAACTTTTAAAAATAAATTATCGCTCTATTTCATGGCTCTCATGGTATTTTTTATCAAGAACTAGTTTAAATCATTAACCCTATAGCTTTTATTCTTAATCTCGATTAAAGATATCTCGGGTATAAACCTTCTCTTTTACATCAGATAATACATTAGACGCACGATTAGCCACAATTAAATCACTTAGGTATTTAAACTCCTCTAAATCTTGAATAATACGGTAGTCTAAGAATTTTTTTTCGATTAAGGTTGGTTCATAAATAACCACTTCGATTCCGTTACTTTTCAGGCGTTCCATAATTCCTTGAATTGAAGAGGCACGAAAATTATCAGAATCAGTTTTCATTGTTAATCGATAAATACCAACTATTTTAGGGTGACGTTTTAAAATCATATCAGCAATATGGTCCTTACGCGTCTGATTTGCTTCAACAATTGCTTCAATAATATCATTTGGAACATCTTCATAATTGGAACGAAGTTGTTTCGTATCTTTCGGTAAGCAATAACCTCCATATCCAAATGATGGGTTATTATAATGGTTTCCTATACGTGGATCTAGTCCAACACCTTCAATGATTTGCTTTGTATCAAGACCGCGAATTTCTGCATATGTATCTAACTCATTAAAATAAGCCACACGAAGAGCTAGATAGGTATTTGAAAATAATTTTACTGCCTCTGCTTCCGTTGAATGGGTAAATAGAACTGGAATATCCTCTTTAATCGCTCCTTGTAGTAATAATTGCGCAAATTTTTGTGCACGTTCTGATTGCTCTCCAACAATAATACGTGATGGATATAAATTATCATATAAAGCCTTTCCTTCACGTAAAAACTCTGGTGAGAAAATAATATTATCTGTTTTAAACAGCGTTCGAACTTTGGCCGTGTATCCTACTGGTACCGTTGATTTTATTATCATAACTGCATTCGGATTAATTGATAAAATTCTCTCAATAACACTTTCCACAGTATCAGTATTAAACGAGTTTAAGTTAGGATCATAATCTGTTGGTGTAGAAATAATAACATAATCCGCCTGACTATATGCTTTGACTTCATCGGTAGTTGCCATTAAATTCAATTTTTTATTTTCTAAAAAATAATCGACTTCTTTATCAACAATTGGAGATTTTTTATTATTAATCAGATTTACTTTTTGTTGACTAACATCTAATGCTATTACAGCATTATGCTGAGCTAATAAAATGGCATTAGATAATCCCACATAGCCAATTCCTACGACTGTTATTTTCATTTACATTACTCCCTACATTCTTTTAATTATTGCGTTCTTAACATACCTAATGAAATACATCGCACTCTTCAAAAAACTCATTTTTTCTACATTTCTATAGATATTCCAAGTTCTTTTTAACGCTTTAAATTTATTGCTAGATATCGAGCCTTTAACGATCCTATATGATGCTAAAACTTCATTGTATCCATATGCGATATATCCTTTTTTTAGTATAGATAACCAGGTTGCAGTATCCTGGCCAGCTCTTAATAATGGCATATTAACCCCACCAATTATCTCTCTATCAATTACTACCGTCAGACAACCAATAATTGTATTGCCCAATAAATCTTTATAAGTAATTTGCGTTGGAACATCCACAACTTTATTTAATTCTTCGCCTGCCTCAGATATTAATCTATAGGCAGTAAAAGAAAATCCTATAGAATGATTTTTCATATAGTTTATTTGTTTCTCTAACTTTTGACGATCCCATAAATCATCGCTGTCTAAAAAAGCTATATATCGTCCAATCGCTTTATTTATTCCATAATTCCTTGCAACTGCAGCACCACTATTCTGGTCAAGTTTATAAAGTTTAATTCTCTTATCTAACTTCATATATCGTTGTACAATATCACAAGTATGATCAGTGGAATAATCATCAATAATTATCATTTCAAAATTTTCATACGTTTGTTTTAAGACCGATTGAATTGTCAATTCAATAAATCTTTCCGCATTATAAGTGGCAGTAATAATTGATACAATTTCACTCATTTATCCCTCATCCTTTAAATATCTTCTCTACTATCTCGCTCCATCTCCCGTAATAATCACCTTAATTGTTTTTAAAATTATTTTTATATCTAACCATAGACTTTGTTGTTGTATATATTCTAAATCTTTTTTTAATTTTTCACCAGGACCTATATCATATCCACCTGATACCTGAGCTAATCCAGTTAATCCGGGATTAACTTGGAGTCGATTAATGAATCCTGGGTATTGAGCATTAAATTCAACAGTAAACTTTAGCACCTCAGGACGTGGACCCACAATACTCATCTCTCCTTTGAGTATATTAATTAGCTGTGGTATTTCATCTATTCTAGTTTTTCTGATAAACTTACCTATTTTTAAAACTCTAGGATCATTTTTTTGAGCCCAATGTTGACCATTTTTCTCTGCATCTAAACACATTGAACGTAATTTATATAATGTAAAAATCTGTCCACCTTTGCCAACACGTTCCTGTTTAAAAATCACATTTCCTGGGGATTCAAAATAAATTAAAATCGAAAATATTATAATCAGTGGAATCCCTATCAGTAAACCAATAATCGATAATATTATATCCATCACACGTTTGATAAAAGAATAGTTTTTCGATGCCTTTTTTTCTATCTCAATCGAATATTCTCCTTTTACCTCCGTCAAATGTCCCACGCAATTAAACTTATTCATTTATTCTCTCACCTCTACACTCATGAAAGGCTTTCTAATAGAATTTTTTTCTAATTAATAGATATCCTCTTAAGTAATCGTTCTCAACTTTCTAAATCATCATATTGGCACTGAAAAAATATTGTTATCTCATTTTAATGAATTCGAATGATCATTAAAATGAGATAAATCAAACTAACTTTAAACACCAATTATAAATTAAAAAGGAGTTTTAACACTTAACTAGAAAACCAGTTATCGACGACGTTTTTTAGGTACTTCTACCTGCTCTTCATAACTATAATACTGGTATCCGTAATATCCCTTTTTACTAACCGGGATCATGGTCATAACAACACCTAAGATCCGTGCGCCGACATTTTCTAATAATTGTTTTGCTCTTTTTGCCCCTTCAATCTCTGTTTTCCCTGAAGCGATAACTAAAATGGTCCCATCTACAATAGTTGATAAAATCGCTGCGTCAGTGACAATTCCAACAGGAGGTGCGTCTATAATAATGACGTCATATCGTTGTTTTAATTGCTCCACTAAATCCTTCATCTTCTGTGACCCCAATAATTCAGAAGGGTTCGGTGGAATTGGTCCACTTGTCATGACAATCACATCTGTTCCTATAATGTGTGTCACATCATCAATACTATACTGTCCGGCTAACACATTAGTTAGTCCTTTATTATTACTTACTTTAAAGACCTTATGGACTCGTGGACGACGTAAATCTCCATCAATAATTAGAACACGTTTCCCTGCCTGCGCAAAGGTTTCCGCTAAATTGATTGACGTTGTGGTTTTTCCTTCACCTGGACCTGAGCTCGTCACACAAAGAATCTTTAACTCTCCATCTACATTTGAAAATTGAATATTTGTGCGAAGTGTACGATACGCTTCAGCGATCGGTGACTTCGGATTATGTAAAGTAATTAAATCTGTATTCATCCTCTGTCCCCCTATTTCCCTGTCTTAGCTAATTCCATATCTGGAATCGCTCCGATAATTGGTAGTCCTAAATGACGCTCAACATCTGTTGGTGTTTTAACTGTTCGATCTAAAAACTCAAGGACAAAAACTAGTCCAACACTCACCATCACGCCTAATACACCGGCAATCGCCACATTCATCATTTTATTAGGTTTTACTGGATTTTCTGGTGCAATCGCTGTATCAATTGTCGACACATTGTCCACCGTCATAATACTTTTCACTTCTTTTTTAAAGACTTCTGATACCGTATTCGCAATTAAGGCCGCCAACGCCGGATCCTCATCCTGAACTTTAATACGAATAATCTCGGTATCGCTAACTTTAGAAACCGAGATTTTTTCTGATAATTGATCTGTCGTTAAATCTAAGTCTAACTTCTTTAACACCTCTTCAGAGATACTTCGACTTTTAATAATTTCACTGTATGTATTCACAAGTTTTTGACTCATCGTCAGGTCATTATAAGTCATCACCGTATCCTGATTCTGCTTATAACTAACTAATAACGTTGATGAGGACTCATAAACTGGTGATAAGATAAAAAAACTAACGACTACCGCTGCAATCACTGCCACTGTTGTCATACTCACAATCATAAGCCAACGTTTTTTGAGCATCCCAAAAATTTCTCTTAAATCAATTTCATACTCCGTATTCTCCATATTCAACTCCCTTTCAACCATTAAAACATTGTCAACCATCTAATTTTGACAATTTCATACATTTTTTTACACATTCTTCAAAAGTATATCATATTATTTTCCATAATAAAACCAATTAACAACGTTTTTTACACCTATCTAAACATTACAAACGTTGACACATTTATCTTTTTACTTTTTTATCCTATTTACTTCATTTCAGTTTATGAAAACTATTATCATATAACTTTTAACCAATGGAGTCATTTGGACTAAGTAAGGTATCAAAAAACTATCACTAATCCCTCTTTCATTAACCAAATTTACTCACATCAAAAAAAACCTAACTAAACACATCTCGCTTCAACTGCTTCGCCTTAAACAGTGAACTTTGTGATTAATTAGGTTTTTCTTACTCTTTGGTTTTTCCTTTTCCTAAAAATCATTTTACTATAACGGTTACATCTATTCAACGCTTACATTGTTTTTATACATTTTCTTAATATTTTTATGCAGGACAAAATAGTTAGTTCCTTCGACCTCATACTATCCTTAACTCTACGACTTTCCCTGCTTTTCTCGTTCCGCCACCCGATTGATATGTAGCATAAAATAAAGCATCTCTTCGTGAGTTAGTTCCGTACAAAACTTGCTTTCTAAATACTTTTGCACCTTGCAGGCACACTCATAAGCTTGTGGGTATTTTTCCTTCACCTGTAAAAATAAGAATTCATCATCTTGATGATGGCACACCTCATGACTGAGTAAGCGACGGATAAAATAGCGAATATGTGTCACGAAGCGATTGTAATTGAGTGATGATTCATCGAGTTCGATACAATAGTGAAACTTCACAATGTTTAAAATCTGTTGAATGACTTCTGTGGATTGAACCGTCAATTTCATTCCTTCATCATCTTGAATGGCATTCACAAAGTGAAGCGCAATAAAGCCCGCTTCATCTTCTGTAAACGAAATCCCTTCATAATATTCAATCGTCTTTAACGCATTCATTGCTGCTTTAAATTCTTTAGGATAAAACTTTTTGACTTCCCACATTAACGCGTTCGATAACTGAAGTCCTTGCTTATAACGAAACAAGGCGTAATTAATGTGGTCGGTTAACCCAATATAAATACTATCATTAAACGTAGTGCCAAGTTCTGATTCAGCGGCGACAATAATTTTCGTGGTTAACTCTAAGTGATTCAGTGGCACTTCACGCAGTAACTCAATAAATTTTGCCTTTGAATCATCCGAATCAATCACAAACTTTTTATCAATCTTACTTTCTTCAACCGCATCGCCTGCTTTCTTTTGAAAGGCAATCCCCTTCCCAAGTAAAATCATTTCAAGTTGCTGGGCATTTTCTGCTAATAACACATTATTATTAAAAATTTTCTTGATGATCACCGCTGTCTCCCTCCCTTAATGTGCGTTTAATGTTGTTATATTTCAATTATACCTGAAAAGCAGTCCCCCGAAAAGAGGCACTACCCTTTTTATTCAACCAGTGATTCCCCGTTTGTCGCAATCACTTCTTTATACCAATTAAATGATTTCTTTTTGTAGCGATTTAATGTTCCACTTCCGTCTTGTTGACGGTCCACATAAATAAAACCATAACGTTTTTTAAGTTCAGCCGTTGAGGCACTCACTAAATCGATGCATCCCCACGTCGTATAACCCATGACCTCCACGCCATCTTCAATCGCCTGTTTATAATAATCGACTACATCAATATTATATTTTCTTAGTGGGACGACATTCGTAGAAGCTATATCTCTCCGTCTTCCACCTATATATCTTCCTATATTAAACATATCAGTAATATCTGAATACTCAGTAAGTGAAATTCCTGTTTTATACATAAATTCAAATTCAAATGAAGCTTTCAAACCTATAAAATTCTTTAATGATTTAGGTTTTTCATTCGTGCTCTTAATTTTTAATGAATATTCCCCAATTATTCGCGGTAATAGATCTGATAAAGATAAATTGTTATCTGAATTTAAATATCTATCAATGGATCCCCTTAGTCGTAGAGGCATCATCCTACTATTTTGTCCTTGCTGTTGATTCATCTTATATTTAATCTGCATAATTAAATATAAGCAATATTCGATAGTTGGATAACCTAATTCATACTGAATACCATTAGTACTATCTGTAGAAAGGATAGGAAACTCCTGATCTCTACTTATTGGATAATTAAGGTCAATCGCCACCTCGTAACTATAGTCTGTAGATAATCTCAAATTATCACCCTGCATTTCAGAAACCTTAGTGTATAGCTCCTGTAATTCTACATTAGATATGATAAACGAATAACTTCCTTGCTGTTCTTCTCCTCCTGATACTCTACTATTAGAAAGCTCTACAATAATATCCTCATCATTATCTTCTATACTTCTAACTCCGAATACTCTAGCAATTAGTTGCTTTATCTCATAAAAATTTACCACACTCTCACCTCTTCTTATTGTTATAATTCATTTTACCATAAAATATGTACCTATACATAATGACGGGACGTGGATACTAACCGGTACGCCCCATCTCCACCATGAAATCCACGTCCGCAACTGTTACAGGAAAATGAATCAAAATAAAAGGATTAATCTGAATCTAGTAAAATCTACTAAATTGAGATTAATCTTTTTTTTACTACAGACATCTAACAATTCGATTTAATCAATTGCTCTTATTCATTTCTAAAGGGTATCTTAAAGTACTTCAAATTTTAAAAGAGTTATGTAATAGACTATTTCTAATCTTTACATAACCCTTTAAGCAAAATGTTTCCTGATAGTTTTACAAAATTATATCATTTAAATTTTCAGTTTTGATTTATTAATTGTAATTTTGATTTGAGTTGTGAATTGTAACATTTTATATACATAGTCTAAAAATCTAAGAAATACACTAAACTATTGACATTTTGCTTATTATTACCATAGCTTATGCTATAATAATAACACTTTCATTATTCGATTTATTGATTTCTAGTTCTATTTCTAATAACTCTTTATCTATATTTTCTATCAACTCTTGCATTTTAATTTTATCAAAGTTTGGCTCACATACATTATAATAGGCAGATGTCGCCGCTGCATCTACCTTTCTTGCTCTCGATGTTCGAGCTTGTGCTACTATATTTTCTATCATGTCTCTTTTTGATCTAAGCATTCTAGATTTATTCAATGCACCTTGTACAGTCATTCGCTGACCTAATATTTCTAATTCTACTGTATTATTAGATTTTGATATCTCAGACTTTATCTCATGTATTTTATTTGATATATCTAAAAATTCATTAAATACTTTTTCAAAATCAAAGGGTTCATTACAAAAATATTTTTTATCATCTGATTCTAAAATGTACATGATTGTATTATTTTCAATTTGTTGTAGTAAATACATCTTTTGATGATATGATTTCTCTAAATCTGATAACTTTATCATTGCTTGACTTATCGTTAACTTTTCCATCTTAGTCTCCTTCCTGAAATATTCCATTATTAATTATTCATGTATTTAAATTTTTTTACTAGAGTAGCATCCATGTATTTTCAATCTATCGTCCTAAATTGCTTTCAATTTTATCAAATACACTTATCCTTGTCAAATGAACTATATCTCATATAGTCATCAGATAGATATCCTCTAATTGATGCACTACTTATTTAAGTGATGTACTTATTCCCCTCTATTTGAATCAAAAGAAAAAGATTAATCTGAGTATTGTAGATTACTACTAAATTGAGATTAATCTTTTTTATTCTATTGAATATTATTAATAGTAACTAATAATTTAGTTAACTTCTGACAATACTTTTGAAAAGACATTAATTGGATAGGTTACAATTAATTAGACAGTTTTTTTAAGGTCATGTAGAATTATAACTAATTATGACTAAAGGAGCCTTTAACATGACCCAAACTAAAACTCGTAGACCTCGCCGTACCTATACTGATGAATTCAAAAATCAATTAGTCCAACTTTACCTAAATGGCAAACGAAAATGTGATATTGTTCGTGAATACGAAGTCTCATCTTCTTTACTGGATAAATGGATTAAACAATCTAATTCTACCGGTTCTTTTAAAGAAAGGCTCTGTTTTAAACAAGTGTTGATAATACAGAATTTCCGCATAATCTCCTCCATTTGGTGTAGTATAATAACTATACAAACATTCGTTTAGGTGGTGAAGAACATGGCGAAAAAGAGTAAGTTGATAAAAGAAAAGGTATTAGCTTTAATTCCTAAGCTATCTGAGAGTGAATTTGAAGAAGTAGCCCAATTTGTTGAGCTTAGTCATATCAATTTCCACTTAGAGACTCTTCAAAAAGAAGTTAAAGAAGCTCGTTATTCTGAAGGGCAATATACTTGTCCTTTTTGTCATGGAAATCACATTGTAAAAAATGGAACTAAAAAGGGACTGCAACGTTATTTATGTCGTGATTGTCGTAAATCTTTTAGTGACCAAACCGCTACCCTTTCTTGTCATTCTAAAAAATCCCCTAAGCTATGGCTTCAATACCTGAAATGTATGTTATCGGGGTATACCATTCGTAAATGTGCTGAGGAGTGTAAGATAAATATTGCTACTTCATTTTTTTGGCGACACAAAATTTTAGATGCATTAGCCACAGCTATCGGTGTGGGGGATTTAGAGGGATTGGTAGAAGCTGATGAAACATTCTTTAGATATAACCGAAAAGGAAATTTCACTAAGGTAAGAAGCTATAAAAAAGGCATCCGTACATCAACTGGCCGAACGACTAAACAAGCTAAGAAAAAGAAACGTGGATTATCTCGTGACCAAGTTGCCGTTGGAACAGCCTTGGACCGTTTAGGTAATCTTAAAATAGGATTAATTTGTACTGTCCTCTGTCAACAAGGATTTTATTTGTTCATAGGCTTCTTGTGCTGAACTTTCATCGTTTTCTAAACTTGAATTTCCTAGTACAGTATAAAGTTTATTCAAGACCTGAATTCTATCCTGCTGCTGTGATGTAATATTTATTATCCACCCTATCCCTAATACTACTATGAGTGATAAACCATATATCATATTTTTTTTCAAATCAAATTCCCCCTATTATCCTTATATCCCCTATAATATAAACCAATATTTGGAACAAAATCAATGAGAATTATCTATTGATAGATCAAGCTATATTCGAGATAAATATTGATAAATACGATAAAAAAAGAAATGGAATTAACATTAAAAGTAGATAGATGATAAAACTAAGATAAAACAAAGTCCCAATCGCAATGAACTAAGTCATTTATGATTGGGACTTTATCAGTATTCTCTTTGATATTAGAAAAACAGTAGAATTGCTAATCTATACTCTATTGGATTTACCATTGGTACATAGAATATGAAATAACATATAGAGATTAAAATAGATATTCGTAAGATATTTATCTTCAATTTTTTTCTCATTATCTAAAAAATCATTAAAAACATCAAGAGGTACGCAAGCATATTTTGCTAAACTCTCATTCGATAATTTACATTCTCCAATTAAGTCAGTTTCTATGAGTACTCTCATTCTTTCTTCTGGAGTTAGACAGGTCATTCCTTCTGCTAAAAAGAATGCACGATGAAAAATCATCAGTTTCAGTTTTGGGATGCAAAAAGCTAAATTGCATTGTTTTTTACAATATAAAATACAAAGTTATTATCGTCTAAAAAAATTAGCATTTTAAACGTAAAAAAACAAACATTTTTAAATAGGCTCGTTTTAACTCCTTATTATTTAAACGACTGCATGATAAACGGGTCGTTTAAATGCTTTTAATCATCAATATTTATGTAAAACAGATCCAATAAAAAAGAGAAGTAATCTTAACTTAGAGATTACTTCTTTTTCCATTTGATTATATTTTTATTTCACCTTTATCCCTTTAGTTGAAAGAAATTCTTCAAATCTTTCGGATGAACCCGTAGTGAATTTATCCTTATCAATTGCCAAAGCAAATTCTTTTTCATAAATTAATACAAATAGGTTCTTTGTTTTACGTACCGAAGTAATGCGATGATGAGGTAACTTAGCATCAAAATTATTTTTATTAATCAATAGTTCATTTTTATTCGTCTTAGAAAAATCTCCACTCAGTTCAAGATAATCTTCAAAAACAGTTATATTAATGATGGGGTCTTCATCACCAAATAGAACTTTTTGCTGCTTATAAGCTTTTGCCCCATTCGACCGATAAATGTGAATGGGAGTCATTAACATAACAGGTACTAAGAATAAACAAACCATAACCAGCATATAATCTTCAAACAAATAGCCGTATATTGCAAGGCATATGTATACAAATGTCGCAATAAAAAGCATAGGTCGAATAAAGGGGTTAAGCGTTACCTTGCAGACATCTACATTAACTAATTTATTTAATATAGTTTCATTTTCGAATAAAATCTTCATGTTTACCTCCTATTCCTCTCTAACACATTTTTTAGATATTCATATCATAACCTTTTTTTACCATATTTTCAACAATATATCTTTATAATAAAGATATATTACGATTATTAAATACAATTATCTATACAAATTAAGAGAGTCTTTATCTGTATAGAATACTGAGCATATCTCTTTGGCACACCTTACAGTAGCATTAATTTATATCCTTAAACAGTGAAAAGGGAAACTATCTTAATCATGTTTATTTTAATGGCGGGTTTATTTGTATCTATACGCTCAAAAAAAGCAGCCAGTAAGCTGCTTTAAATAATAATAAGATATTTAATTATTTATCAAATAAAGACATAACCTCTTTTTGAGTAGAAAGCGCATCTCCCTCTAGATGGCTATATGATTCTGTTTCATTTAAGTTTTCATCATACTTAAACGAAAAGAAATCATTAACAAATTGCTCTGTGAATTCATTTGGAGATAACTCATCATTTGATGTTTGGCATCCCGATACAGCAATTAACATGCATAACGAAAACATGACCATTATTAATTTTTTCATATAAAAACCTCCTTCATACTGAAATATATTTTTTCTTATTATATATTTTTTACCAAATTATAGCAACCCTTTGAGGTAATTTTCAATACTATCATTTTTAATCCATAAAGGTTATAGCTACAACACCTATACCTAAAACGATTAGCCCGCCTAATTTTGTAGATCATTTATATAATTCCTAGTTCATTTTTGATGTGAATACTAACCACACGTCTCATTTCATTCCCCTGTTAAATAAAAAACTAAACATCAAGACATATGCCCACACCGCATGTAATAGGTGAGGCAATAGATGGATTGAATGGTTAGTGACTCTTTCTTTTGGGGTATAAGGTTTTATCTTCCTTTGGAGCAGGATGCCTATGGTTATTTCTATCACCTTTTAAATCTATCTCAAAACATGATAGATACCAACACCGCATTTATGCCGTGTTAGTTTTCTTATTGTTCTTGCTACATTAATTTCTTCTTTAATCAGAAGATATGATTTAGTAACGGGTTTGTATTTATATTTTTATTTATAACGAAATCCCCCCAATAGTTGCCTAGCAACCCTTGGGGGGATTTCAAATTCTATGAACTATGGTTTTTCATTTGTATAGAAGGGAATATCTCCCACTACGATGCAGTCTCCTCTATTAAACAAAAACAGCTAACCATCAAGCCCCATGCCCTAACCATATGCTAGGATGGTGGCACTGGTGGATTGAATGTTTAGTGATGACTTTGTTTTAGCATGAAAAATACGATAAGAAAAGGCTAATGATGTGCGAACATGATTAGCCTATCCATGAATTGTTATGTTTTTCTATCGGCATTGAAGTTTGATTCGTTCTTGTAGCGGGATGCCTATGATTAATCTGAATGCTTTTTAAATTCATTCCCCAAAAACCAAGGATACCAACACCACATTCATGTCGTGTTGGTTTCTTGTTTATCTTGTGATTTCAGTCTCTTCTTTAATCAGACGATAATCTCTCGTCATAAAAGGAAATAACAGATTAGCGCCTACCGTGGATAGGCTACAATTAATTAGCTCTTTTTTTACTATCAGATTCATTAAATTTTTTAATCGTAATAGTGCATCCCACCTTCTTCAAGTAATGCTGTGAATTTATTTTTATTTAACTCATAACGTTCACTATCTTTTCCATAAATAAGTTCGGCACCATCAATAATCATTTGAACTAGTTGTTCATCAGTCATTGTTTTTGCTATTTGAGGGAGTGGACTATATCCAATGATTTCGCCATTGCTTACCTTTATTTTTAGCGTAAAAAAAGAATCATCAAATTCAACATTTATAAATTCTTCCTCATTTTTATTTACCTTATAAGGATTTACTAATTTTGTATAAGAATCATAAGAATCTACTGATTTTGCATGAACTCGTATACAACTAAAAACCATTAGTAAAGTTAATATTGAAAGCACATATTTTTTAGTCATGGTATTTCTCCTTTCTTTATTAGTTACTTTACCCCTCAAAAAATAAAAAACACTGAATTGTGTTTTTATTTTTTGGATTATCAACACTAACTGCTGAACTGTTGTTCTCCTCCTTGTATTTAGACTTCTATTTGGTCTGTATGCATTCCCTACTAGCGAATCATACATTTACTTCGTAAATCGCATGGTGCCCACTTTGTTTTAAGCTATGCGACAAACTCTCCCAGAATTTGTAATGTAATACCGTAGTCGGGCCTAGTGTCGTACACACACGGGATAATAATGATGCAATAAAAAAGAGGTGGAAACGAATGAGTTCGAATTCACCTCTTTTTGCTGTTCATTTTTGATATTTGATTTTTAGTATTATATTTAGGCTTCCACCTATCATTATTATAGCCTATTATTTTATATTTTTTGAACGTATTTAGTTCCAGCTGAAATCCATCCCGCTCCTGATTTCAATTGATATAATCCATTTTGTTGGTCCACGATCGTGTACACTTCCCCACGTTTAACGGTTCCCACGACTTTAGAATTAAAATCGGCTTTTTGTCTGATGTTTAACTCGTCACAGATAATCTTAACTAAGAATGGATAAGCTGTTGCAACAATGGTATTAGCACTCACCTTTTCAACGTCATCAATCCAAACCCATGAAATAATATCCGATAACAACAGTCTATCTCCCGCTACCTTTGTGACTTCATAAATCGAGCCTTTCACAAACCATGCCAGTGCTTGTCCTGTGGCATACTGTGTGGCTGATTCCTTCACTCGAACCTTATCACCGACTCTAAAGCCTGATGAGGATGTTACGGGTATATCATTTAAATAACTTTTAATCATTTGAATAAAGCCATTCCACCCCTTATCAAGGGTGCGATGAGGGCAATATTTATTTCTAAAATCTTGATGTTTTTTCACCTTTTCGATGCCCCACTGACGTTCTCTTAAAAGAGTCGCGATAAAGTGTGCGGCATTTTTTTCAGCTTGATCAAAGCGTGTTCCCCCTGATTTGGAATAACAGATTTCTATTGAAATTCCTTTTCGATTCCCTTCGCCATTCCCATCTCCTGCATGCCAAGTATTACGGTTAATCGGTACACCTTGGACAACCTCTTGATCATCGACGGCATAATGAAAGGAGACTTGATTTTTATTACGAATCATATAGGCAACCTCATTCTCTGCTGTTGCATCATTAGCGGTATTATGAACGACGATAAATTCAGCAGTCATGGAATGTGGACATTTTACCGAATAGTTTTCTGATGCGACTAAATTTTGTTTAATAGTATACATTTTTATTTTTCCCCCTCTAATGTAACTTTTAAGCGTTCGACCGATTTCATAATAAAGTTTGGTAATGGTACCCCAACTTCGCCTAAATTCTCAAACAAGCTCACGAGTTCAAAGAGTCCAAAAAAGCCTAACATGACATGGCTAAGTCCAATACATGTCTGTTGAAGCTTGAACACGTCTAACACCTCACTTGGAATGAGCGAAACAAAGTTTAATTCCACAAGAGAATCTACCACAATAAATACTAATAACGCCAATAAGACCCCCGCTTTTCTAATAAGTCCGTTCGTTCCGATGGTTGAATTAATCCCCCGCTTCTGGGCGATGGCTTTAAATATTCCACTGAGAATATCACAGATCATTAAAAAAACTACCAATGTCATTCCCCCAACTGGCACACTAATTTCATGTGAAAAGACCTCTATCATTTTGGTTGCTATCACGTTTCACACCTCCTTTCAGATTAAAAATTAGCATTCATCATTTACTTAGTTTGGCTCGACTAACAGGACTAAGCCCCAACTGAACACAACCTTGCCAAAAAATCTTCTGATAGTCTTTTTCAATGTTAGCCGCAGGATTTTTAACGAGCTTTTCCCCTTGCTGAATCAATAGTCCTTCTTGATCGAGTGATTGTCTTGCTTGTCGCATTCGATAAATGGCATAGGTGGTCATTTCAATCAAATCAATATCCAAATTACTTAACACATCTGCCCCCTCTAAATGCCAGGCCTTTCCCTAGCAATTGAGGATACATTTTCTTCGAAAATGCCAGGTGACCCATCGCCTCGTACAATCTTTTGACTTCATCAGGCAATTCCTCTCTCGCACTGTAAGCCAAGTCACAATTTCCTCTTAATTTGTTTTCCATTTTCACTTCCCCTTTCATTGATTGCTATTAAAAAAGCCATTCATTTGAACGGCATAAAAGAAAAATATAAAAAACTCTTGTTGATTTATAAATAAGCATTAAAAACATTTGTTTAAAGAATAGATATGAGTAAATGGAGGAGATTGAGTATATGGTAACGGTTTATCTCGTTACATTAATTATTATATCTTGATTTGCGGTTTCATCCCAGCAAGATTCAATCGCTTAAATCATATATCAAATCTTTATTTGACTGATTAGTTGCTTATTTTATTTGCTTGGTTGTTGGGGGATTATATATAGAAATAATTTAGAGTATTGTCTAATTTTTTAATTATATTATTTCAGTGGGTTTAAAAAATCACCTCAGTAACGATTGATAACCATAAGATTTGAGCCTAGCAAACTAAACAGTTCACTCTCTCCTTATATCCCCTTGTATGTGTATCACACATCAGCAGAACGTCAAATCTCCTTGTAACCTCTGGGAGTTTACCGCATAGCCCAAAACAGATTCCGTACAGACCAACGATAAGTGTTAAACAGTTCAAGCATTTACCGCTGTCCAAAGTCACTATACCAGTGTTTCACTCCATCCTAAAGTTATCTCATCTTTACTAAGAGGTGAATTTAGGTTCACTCTATAAAAGCCCCTCTACTGATAATCACTGCTTATCTCCTAAAAAGGTAAATCATCATCACTAATTGAGAGGCACTAATTTCTGTATAAAATATCAACAGCCTTCTAGAACCGTATTAAAAGATAAAGCTCTGTTAGATAAAAATGTTGTTTTTGACCTTTATAATCTAATTCGGTTAGAAATAACTTTTTATATGAGGCTGTTTATTATCAATAAGATTGTTTAATGCAATTAAAAAAAGTCATTTAAGAATAAATCCTTATTCCTAAATGACTTGAATGAAGCTTAGAACGTTATCCTTTATTTCCTCCATCCCTCAACCGTATTATATTCTGTATGCTCATTCGCCACTTCTTTTAACCAATTATCTAATTCTGCTTTAGAAAAATAGTATTGACCATCAACTGTAAAATATGGGAGCATCATTCCTGAAAAAATCCCATCTTCTTCTAAATCTGTTTTTTCAATATTAATCATTCTAATGACTTGTTCTTCTGATAAATGAAGATAATCTGCTGCTTCATTTATCCCTAACACTTGACTATTTTCTTTTGAATCGATTGAATTCGTATTAATCGCAGTTGATACCTTCGTAGCGATAATGGATGAACCAATCATGATTGTACATGCAAGAATAATAATTGAAAGGATTAACCCTTTATTACTTTTCATCTTCATCACTCCTTAATTTTACCATTTATTTACATTATACTGTATTAAAGTATATTAATCATAGTAGAATTTTATAATTAATACTATCTATATCATGCAGTTCTCATTTTCTAATCCTCAAGATTTAATTCTAATTGACTTGAAACCGTTTAAAGGAACAGATTTTTTTCCTTTCAAAATCTCTTTATCATCTTTAAAATATTCTAACCATTTCATCCAATAAAGGTAATTCACTAAATATTTAGTCGATACCCCTTTAAATCGAGCCATCCAAAGTTTTAGACGACTATGAAAAGAATTGAGACGTTGAATATTGTAAAAGTGATCCGTTCTACATTTTCCATTCTCAATGCGCTTATGCTCTAATCCAAAATCCTCAACAAATTTGATATAACTTTGGTGACTATCCGTACACAAAATAGAGCCAGCTTCAATGTGATCTTCTAATACACGACTTAAATCACAACGAGAAGCTATTAAGATAGAAAGAGCTTATGTATTATCTCAGGCTAATTATCCAGATTGTTCTGTTGCTTCCATTAGAACAAGAACCGCTGCCTTTGTTTAACTTCT
>OLNJ01000877.1_pt1 | contig 20151 bp, 15 predicted proteins | sample 1672191 | NCBI WGS metagenome assembly OLNJ01 (sample SAMEA3136657, study PRJEB25190) | human gut metagenome | biome: human gut; feature: human-associated habitat; material: faeces | place: Austria | collected 2013 | reverse complement strand
TATTGTATTTCCTTGGGTTGAGAAGAGCAATGTTCATATAACTTAACAGATCGTTAACAAAAGTGTGGGGGATTTTATGAGAAGAAATGAAATTGATTGGATAAGAAATATTTGTATATTGATGTTATTTGTTTATCATACAGCAGCATTATTTACTGATTTTGGAGATTTTTATGTTAAAGCTGAAAATAGTAATTTATTTTCTAACATATTTATTTTATTAACATTTTCTTGGTATATGCCACTTTTATTTTTCTTAGCAGGAGCATCAACTTATTTTGCATTGAAAAAAAGAAGTGGTGGTCAGTATATTAAAGAAAGAGTCAAAAGATTACTTATACCATTTATATTTGGAATTTTAGTTGTCGTACCACCTCAAACATATTTAGCTAGATTATGGAGAGGAGAAAAAAATATAAATTATTTTAGTCATTTAAAAATGTTTTTTACAAATATAAGTGACTTTATGGGTTTTGATGGTAATTTTAGTCCCGCTCATCTTTGGTTTATTATATTCCTTTTTGCAATATCAGTTGTAGGGGTTCTTATAATAAAGTGGCTGAAAACTAAGCCAGGAAAATTTATAAGTGATTCAATTAAGCCTATAGTTTTGGGAAAAAGGTCTTTATTGTGGGTATTAATAGCGTTAATAACTTTAGAGATGATTCCTACAATAGGAGGGAAAGGTGTATTAACGAATTTACTATTATTCATTCTAGGATATGTAACCTATAGTGATAATGAAGTTATAGAAAGATTATCTAATAAAAGAAGGTTATTTTTAGCCTTAACAATTGGAACTGTTATGTTAGGTGCACTGTACTTTTTCTTAATAAGGAATACACAAACAGAATCTATAGTTTATATATTAGATAGTACACTAAAGAGTACGATATCATTAATTATGGGAATAACTATAGTATCTTATGGAATTAGATATTTAAACAAAAGCAATAAATTATTAGCTTATTTAAACAAAGCATCTTTTCCAGTATATATATTACATCAAACAATCTTGTTAGTATTAGCATTTTATATATTACCATTAACTTTACCTGCATGGGTTTCTATAGTGTTAATAATTAGCTTATCTTTTGGTCTTACATTTATAGCCTATGAGATATGTAGAAGAATTAAATTTATGGATGTTTTATTAGGGATGAAATAGTTTGATTGATAATTTGAACATATAAAAAAATAATGTTTATTAAAAAATTTGCAAATAGATTAAAAAGCCATGGATTATAAATATTCTGGCTTTTTTCATTTTTTAAATAAAATATTTTAATTTTCATTGCACATACTATTTTAGAGAGTGAGAAAAGTGGAGGCAAACATATGAGTAATAAAGACATATTTTTAAATGATGTAAAAAGCGGAGAAAATATAAAAATTTCTTTGATGGTTATGAGAATAATGTTTAAAGATACTAGCAAAGTTGTTGCTATATTAGCAGATAAAAGTGGAGATATAAAAGCTACTATACCTTCTAAAAAAGGAGATATAGTAGAAGGTAGGGTTATATCTGTTGAAGGTAAAAAAGATAGCAATTTTGATGTTAAGAAATATGAATTTATTGATGAATATGAAATTGAAGATTATCTTCCAACAGTAAAAAGACCAGTAGAAGATATTATGGAAGAGTTAGAACTATATACTGATGAATATATACTTTCAAGGGAAGGAAAGTCCTTAAATAATTATTTTTTTAAGAATGAAGAATTTTTAGAGAAGTTTAAAAAGGCAATTGGTGGAGTATCTATGCATCATAATTATATAGGTGGTCTCGCAGAACACACATTAGGTGTTATGTATTTAAGTATAGTATTTTCTGAAAGATATAATTGTAAAAACAAGGAGATTGCCATATTAGCTGCAAAACTTCATGATATAGGTAAAATATATGAGATGAGCTACGATGGACCTTTTAAATATACACTTCAAGGTGAGATGGAAGGTCATATAGTTATAGGAATTCAAATGCTTGATAAAGCTTTTGAGTCAGAGCCTAATCTTTATTCGGATGAATTTAAAGCAAGAATAAAAGGATGTATTGTTCAACATCATGGAAAAACAGAGTTTGGATCTCCTAAGGATATGAATATGGAAGAGTCTTATATTGTGCATTATGCTGATTATGTAGATGCAACAATGAATAAGATAGAAAAGATTAAAGAAAAGTATCCAGATGGTGGTTGGACTGATTATGATAGAAAATTAGAAGCAAGGCTATATTTATAGTGGAGGTTAAGCATGAATAAAGTAATTAAATTTTTATTGACGTGTATGTTATTTATTATATCTGTTGAGAGTACTACCTTTGCTTCGGAAGAAAACAAAGAGATGGATTATATATGGAATACAAAAAGAGATTTATTAGTTTTAATGTTAACGTATCCTGAATGTATTAAAGATATAGAAAAAGATGAAAAGGGATTTGTTTATCTTGTAATGCAAAATAATAATAAAGTTCTTTATGATGATAAAAAAGAGAAAAGTCATGAACAGAAGTTTTATAATTCTGACTTACAGGATACTTTAGAACAAATTTATCCTTTGGATATGATAAATAATGTTATGGAAGAAGGGCAAGACCCAGGAAGAATTAGATGTTATTCTTTTTTAAGTAATATGTATGGTAATAGTAAAGAAGCTGTACAGAAAAATATAACTAATAAAAGTACTTATTATGGTTCAATGATGTTTAATAAAGTAAATGGTGCAGCAGATAATCTTGAGAAGGCACTAAGTATTATAAGTGAGCTTGCAAAGGAAAATCCTAAGATATATAACTTTGTATCACCAACAAGCGGAACATTTAATTATAGAGTTATACAAGATACAGGACAACTTAGTCCACATGCTTTTGCTATTGCAATAGATTTAAAGAGTGATCCTGCAGATTATTGGAAATGGTGTAATAGAGAAAAAGGTGGAAATAGAATTTCAATTTATCCTGAGGAAATAGTTAAGACTTTTGAAGAGTGTGGCTTTGTTTGGGGAGGAAAGTGGTCACATTTTGATATATTACATTTTGAGTATAGGCCAGAAATAATATTAAAAGCAAAATATTTTGGTGAGTGTAATAATGCAGAAAATAGCGAATGGTATGAAGGTTGTACCATAGATGAAAATACAGAATCTTTAATTGAAAAGATTAATAGTGTTATAGATAATTAAAGAGTAAATAAAAATTGTAAGTTGACTTACTATTTTTTAATGTTTATAATCTTTAATAATAGTGAGGTGAAAAGTATGGTGAATAAGAGTAGTAAAAAATTAGTTTTAGGCGCATTATCAGCGGTTGCTGCTTCTGTTGCAGCAGGAGTTTTTGTAAAAAAAACCATGCAGAATAAAGGGGAAAATAAGCCTGAAAAGGAAAAGAAGAAAAAGAAAAGTAAAAATGTTTATTACACTGTATCATTAAATGATATATATAATACATATGATGATAAGACCTTTTCAGAAGAAGATATGATAAATGAAATAAAGAAGGAAACATCACTTTAAATTGATGGATAGTTAGGAAGGGGCTACTAAATGTGGCTCCTTATTTTTGTATAGAGTATATTAAAGAAGTAAAAATATATTTGAAAAAATACATAAAATAAATATATTTAAAAAAGGTATAGAAATTTTAATTAAGATAAGGTATACTATTCATCCGATGTTGTATAAAAAGATTAATAAGTTTGTACAAGATGTGTAATTTAATTATGAAAAATAGATAGAGTAATATAATAAACAGTTTTTAGTTATACATACAAAGATAAATTTTAGATAATTATAAGTTAAGAGAGTAAAAAATAAAACTAACTAGAGAAGAAGAGGATAAATTATGGAGTTATTTGTTACAGATTTAGATGGAACATTATTAAATAGTAAAAAAGAAGTATCTAAGTATTCATGCGATACTTTAAATAAATTAATAGATGACGGTGTTAACTTTACAGTAGCCACAGCTAGAACACCAGCTACTGTAGTAGAATTATTAGAGGGAATTAATTTAAAGCTTCCAGTAGCACTTATGAATGGGGTTTTAATTTATGATATTAAAGAACAAAAGTATATAGATATAAAAGAAATAGAAAAAGACACTGTTAAAAAGTGCTTAGAGATATTTGAAGAGTTAGATAAAAATGTATTAGTGTATGGAATTAAAGATAATCATTTATGGGTTTATTATAAAGAGTTCCAATATGCTTGGGAATATAATTTCTATAAAGAAAGAGCTGATAAAAAGTTAAAAACTTTTGTGGAAGTAACTGATTATAAAGAAGCAATTAAAGATTCTAAAGTAATTAACTTCATTGTATTTGATAAATATGAAAATATTAAGAGAATAAATGATGAATTAACTAAAATTCAAGGGTTAACAGTTAATTATTATGAAGATATTTATGAAGAAGATTGCTATTTCTTAGAAGCATATAGCAGTGAAGCTTCAAAAGCTAATGGAATTAAGTTTTTAGAAAGATATATTGAACATGATAATTTAGTTTGTTTTGGTGATAATTTAAATGATATACCAATGTTTGAACTTGCTGATGAAGCTTATGCAACTGCTAATGCTGTGGATGAATTAAAGGAAATGGCAACAGCTGTTATAGGAAGTTGTGATGAAGATGGTGTTGCAAGATTTTTAGAAGAACGTTTCAATAAGTAGAATTAAATTATCAACATAGTGTAAAAATATTAGGTACCTTTAAAATTTTTTTAAATTGATATATTATATACTAATAGTTTTAGTAGTGGAGCCTATAGCAGATATAGATGCAACTTTAGCAACTATTATTACGTTTATAATTTTTTATGAGAAGAAGTTAAGTGGAAGTATATCAAAAATGAATAGTAAAATTATAGTATAAATTTAAAAAAGCCTTATGAAATAGTTAATTTATTTCATAAGGCTTTTGTTGATTATAAGCTAATGTGGAAACTTACATTTCAATATAATGCTAGTTAAATAATTTGTGGTATAATGTATCCATTATATGTAACGTAGGTGAATTTATGATAAAACAGGTTTTATTAAAAGCATTTGAGAAAAGTACTTATGGTAAAAATGAGAGAGATGGAAGGCGAGTATTAAATAATGATTTAATTGCAGATATAAAATATGAAGCTGATGATAATGAAATTTTTATTAATAGTTTAGTTATATCTGAAAGTTTATATAGTCAGTATAATTGCAGATTAGATATGGATAAAAATACTAAAGAAATAGTTTTAACTAAGTGTAGTTGTAGTGATTATGAGAAAAATGGTAAAAAGAGAATTACATATTGTTGTAAGCATTTAATTGCTACGTTTTATAGATTTTTAGATGATATAGAGCAAGATAGTTCGATTCAGGATGAATTAGGTATCGGAGAAGCTTCAAAGGAGCTTATTAAGTCAACTACAGATTCTGTATTAGATTTATTACTTGGTGAGAAAAAAATTAAAAAAGAAATAAAGCTTGAGGTTGTAATAAACAGAGTAAATTGGTATGGAAAAATTGCAGCAGAGTTTAGAGTTGGACTAAAGGGAATGAGTTCAAATAAGTTATATATTTTAAAGGATATAGGAAGCTTTTTAATATCTTTATATAATAAAGTTCCTTTAGCATATGGAAAAGATTTTACTTTTGATATAAATGAACAGAAGTTATCTAATAGTGATAAAAGACTTATTAAACTTATAAATCTTATAAGAGATATAGATAGAAAATTTATTTCAGGAAAGCAAGTTATAATTCCAGATTATCTTGTCAGAGAATTTTTTAATGTAATAAAAAATAATAGGGTCTACTTAGGAAGCGGGTTTTATTCAAGGCAAATAGAAGTAGATGTATTAGAAGAAAAAATTGATTTACCGATGTCGCTAGAAGATGGGGGGAAGGTAATAAAGCTTGAAGCTGAAAATGGTATTCCAGAAAGCTTAACATCAACTAAGGATGTATATTTGTATAATTCTAATATTTATTTACCACCAGAAGAACAAATAGATGTTTTGAATCCTTATGTAGAGTCTTTTAGTCATGGTAAAACTATATTTTTTGCTAAAGAAGAAGAGGAAAGAATTTTAAGAGAATTAATACCTTCAATGCAAGATGTAAGTAAAAATATAAGATTATCTAAAAGTCTTAGAGATAAAATCATTATTTCACCAGTTAGCTTTAAATTCTACTTTGATAAAGAAGATGAAACATATTTAATCCTTAAAGTATGTTATGGACAATATGAGTTTAATATCGAACATAACTTTGAAGAGAAAATTATCTATAGAGATAAGGCTAAGGAAGATGAAGTAGTACAAGAACTAAAAGAGTTAGGTTTTGAAAAAATAGATGATAAGTTTGTATTCTTTAAAAGTGAAGATGATTTATTTAGATTTTTTAAGCGTGATATAGTAGAACTTCAAGATATAGGAGAAGTATATTATTCAGAGAATTTTACTGGTATAAAATCAATAGGTTCTGGAGCTTTTAAGGGAGAAATAAGAAAAGGAAAGTTTGATTATTTTGAGCTTAAATTTACCTTAGGAAATATTCAAGATAGAGAAATAGTTAATATATTAAGAGCTTTTAGAGATAATAAAAAGTATTATAGATTAGAGAGTGGAGAATTTTTAGACCTTAATGACTTAGAGTTAAATAAAATTTTAGCACTTTTAGACTCAATGGAGCTTATTGAAAATGATAATAAGGCAATTTTTAATAAGAATAAAGCAGGGGTAATAGAAGATTACATAAATGACTCAGGAATAAAGGGAATAAGAGGACGTAAAATTATAAAAGAGATAAAGGATTCTTTAGTATCGTATAGAGATAAAGAATACACTATTCCTAATAATATAAATGCAACTTTAAGAGAATATCAAGTTGAAGGCTATAAGTGGCTTAAAACATTAGATTATTTAGGGTTTGGCGGTATATTAGGTGATGAGATGGGGTTAGGTAAAACTTTGCAAACTATAACTTTCATAGCATCAAATGAAGGTAAAAAGAGTTTAATAGTAGCGCCTACTTCACTTGTTTATAATTGGAAAGGTGAGTTTTCGAAATTTTCACCAGATATAAAGGTTGGAATAGTTAATGGTGTTGTTAAAGAGAGAAAAGAATTAATAGAGAGATATAAAGAGTATGATGTTTTAATAACAACTTATAATTTGTTAAGAAGAGATTTAGAATTTTATCAAGATAAAGAGTTCGATTATTGTATTTTAGATGAAGCACAAAATATAAAAAATTCATCATCGCAAAATGCTATGGCAACAAAGAGTATAAATGCAAAGAGAAAATTTGCTTTAACAGGTACACCAATAGAAAATTCTCTTATGGAGATTTGGTCTATATTTGATTTTATAATGCCTGGATATTTATACGATGAAAAGAGATTTTTAACTAGATATCATAGAAGACTTGAAGAAGATAAAGTTATTATTGATGAAGTTAATAAGCTTATAAGACCATTTATTTTAAGAAGATTTAAGAGCGATGTCATAAAAGAATTACCAGAAAAAATCGAAAAGAAACTTATAGTACCACTTGAAGAAGAGCAAAAGAAAGTGTATGGGACTTATGCAAATTATGTTCAAGAGCTTATAGATAAAAAAGTTAAAAATGATGAATTTACAAAGAGTAAGATAGAAATACTTTCTTATATAACAAAGTTAAGGCAAATATGCTTGGACCCATCGGTTATAATGGAAAACTATATTGGAGGAAGTAGTAAGTTAAATGCATTAACAGAGACAGTTATAGGATGTATAGAGCAAGGACATAAAATACTAGTGTTCTCTCAATTTACTACAGTATTAAAAAATGTGAAAAATATATTTGATAGCAATTATATTACTTATAAATATTTAGACGGATCAACACCTTCTAAAGAAAGAGCAAAGCTCGTTGATGAATTTAATAATGACGATACATCTGTATTTTTAATCTCTCTTAAGGCTGGAGGTACAGGATTAAACTTAACTAGTGCAGATATAGTTATTCATTTGGATCCATGGTGGAATCCAGCGGTAGAAGATCAAGCTACTGATAGAGCGCATAGAATTGGGCAAAATAATATAGTGGAAGTAATTAAGATAGTAGCTCAAGATACCATTGAAGAAAAAATAATAAGTCTTCAAGATGAGAAAAAAGCGCTTATAGATAAAATAGTAGGAAAAGGTGCCGAGTTAGATAACACAATATTAAAAATAAGTGATGAAGAAATTATTTCATTATTTTATTAACTTAGTATATAATATATAAAAATACTGAACATAAAAAACGATAAGTTAATATGTTTATAATGTAATATAAAAAGCAAAGGATGGTGTTTATGAAAGTAGTAATTATAGGTGGAATAGCAGCAGGTATGAGTGCGGCTGCAAAATTTAAAAGACTTTGTCCTAATGATGAAGTTATAGTTTATGAAAAAGGAGATATAGTTTCTTTCGGAGCTTGTGGACTTCCTTACTATGTTGGAGGATTCTTTGAAGATTCAAATGAAATGATAGCAAGAACTCCAGAAAAGTTCAGAGAATCAGGAGTAGATATATTTACTAAACATGAAGTATTAGGTATAGATTTTGATTCTAAGACCCTAAAAGTTAAAAACATAAGAGATAATGAAGAATTTACTGATTCATATGATAAGCTAATGATAGCTACAGGAGCAAGAGCTATAATTCCACCAATAAAAAATGTTAATTTAGAAAATGTATTAACATTAAAATCTATGGAAGATGGTAATAGAATAAAAGCATTGCTTTCAAATCCAGAATTAAAGAAGGTAACTATTATAGGCGCTGGATTTATTGGACTTGAAGCAGTGGAAGCTGCTAAGCAAAAAGGTAAGGAAGTAACTGTTGTTCAACTTCAAGATAGAGTTTTAGCAGAAGTTTTTGATAAGGAGATAACTGATTTATTAGAAGAAGAAATTAGAAGTCATGAAGTTAATCTTTTATTAAATGAAACTGTTTTAGAATTAGGTGGAGATACAAAAGTTAACAAAGTAATAACTAATAAAGGTGAATTTGAGACAGATTTAGTTATACTTGCAACAGGAGTAAGACCAAATACTGAGTTTATAACAGACCAAAGAATAGAAAAGTTAAGAAATGGTGCTATAGTTGTAGATAAATTTGGAAGAACATCAATAGAAGATGTTTACGCAGCTGGAGATTGCGCAACAATAAATAATTACGTAAGTGAAAAAGAAGCGTATGTTCCATTAGCCACAGGGGCAAATAAGCTAGGAAGAATAGTAGGTGAGAACTTAGCAGGGCAAAATAATTGCTTCCAAGGTTCTTTAGCATCAAGTTGTATTAAAGTTATGAATATGGAAGCTGCAAGAACAGGACTTTCAGAAAAAGAAGTTAAAGAGTTAGGATTTGATTATAAGACTAAGTTTATTTCCGATATGAATCAAACAAGCTACTATCCAGGTAGACAAAAAATATATGTTAAACTTATTTATGATGCACATAGTAAAGTAATACTAGGTGGTCAGGTTGCTGGATATAAAGATGCGGTTCAAAGATGTAATGTTTTAGCTGCATGTATTTTCGGAAAGATGACTACTGAACAATTAGGAATGCTAGACCTTTGTTATGCACCACCATTTGCAAGAACATGGGATGTTTTAAATGTAGCAGGAAATGTATCTAAATAATTAATAATTAACAATTAAGAGTTAAAAATTATAGGATATTTAATTTGCAAATTTAGATTTAAATATCGTAATATATTAACTCTTAATTTTTTATAGGTAGTATTTATATAAGAAAAATTAATATATAAATACAAGTGAAGCACGAAATTTTTACGAATTAATATTAAATAGAAATTAAAAATTTTCGTTTTTTTAATTTACATAGCTTAAAATTTATGTAATAATAGTATAGATTTTGTGCCTAATTAATAGATTAAATTGAGATTTTCTATTAATAGTTACATAAGGGAGATTAAAAGTGAATATAATTTGTTTAATCGAACTTAAGTATAAGTAATTTTTAGTATAAAAATTATTTATACTAAAAAAAAACTATAAAATTAGGAGTGTACATATGAAAATAGGATTTGATCACGAAAAGTACTTAGAGGAGCAATCAAAATTTATCTTAGAAAGAGTTAATAACTATGATAAGTTATACTTAGAGTTTGGAGGAAAATTGTTATTTGACCTTCATGCCAAAAGAGTATTACCAGGTTTTGATGAGAATGCAAAAATAAAGTTATTACATAAGCTAAGAGAAAATGTTGAAGTAGTTATTTGCGTTTATGCTGGAGATATCGAAAGAAACAAAATCAGAGGAGATTTTGGAATTACTTATGATATGGATGTAATGAGACTTATCGATGATCTAAGATCTTATGACTTAGAAGTAAATTCAGTGGTAATTACAAGATATAACGACCAACCATCAGCAACTGTATTTATAAACAAGCTTGAGAGAAGAGGAATAAAGGTTTATAAACATAGAGCTACTAAAGGGTATCCAACAGATGTTGATACTATAGTTAGTGATGAAGGTTACGGAAAGAATCCTTATATAGAAACAAGTAAACCGATAGTTGTTGTTACAGCACCAGGACCAGGAAGCGGTAAGCTTGCTACTTGCTTAAGCCAACTATATCATGAATATAAAAGAGGAAATTCAGCTGGATATTCTAAATTTGAAACATTCCCAGTTTGGAATGTACCACTAAAACATCCTTTAAATATAGCTTATGAAGCTGCAACTGTAGATCTTAAGGATGTAAATATGATAGATTACTTCCACTTAGAAGCTTATGGGGAAACTGCAGTAAATTATAATAGAGACCTTGAAAGTTTCCCAGTATTAAGAAGAATAATAGAAAAGATTACTGGAAAAGAATCAGTTTATAAATCACCAACAGATATGGGTGTAAATAGAGTTGGATTTGGAATAGTTGATGATGAAGTTGTTAGAGAAGCATCAAAACAAGAAATAATTAGAAGATATTTCAAAACTGGATGCGAATATAAAAAAGGGTATGTGGACAAAGAAACATTTGAAGCTGCTAAACTTATAATGGAGCAAGTTAATTTGAAGGAAGAAGATAGAAATGTTGTAGCTCCTGCAAGAAAGCGTGCTGAGGAATTAAAAGAAAAGTCAAATAAAAATGAAATATGTCCAGTTATCGCGCTAGAACTTCAAGATGGAACTATAATAACTGGAAGAAATACAGAAGTTTTAGATGATGCAGCAGCAGTTTTATTAAATGCTATAAAACATTTAGCAAATATATCTGATGATATTCACTTAATATCACCAGTGATATTAGAACCAATTATAAAGTTAAAATCACAAACATTAGCAAATAAGAATGTATCATTAAATTGTGAAGAGGTACTTATTGCATTAAGTATTTGTGCTGCGACTAATCCAACAGCTCAAGTAGCTATGGAAAAGCTACCAATGCTTAAAAATTGCCAAGCACACTCAACAACAATATTACCAACTAGTGATGAGCAAACATTTAGAAAATTAGGAATAGATATAACTTGTGATGCTGTTTATCCATCAGAAAGTTTATACTATACTAACTAAATTATGAAAAGTTAATTCAAAGATATATAGCCTTTAGTAGATATTTAAATATATTTACTAAAGGCTTTTTTATTATAAAAATATTTGAAGAATTAAATATGGTATTATGTACAAAATATAAATAATGAGTTTTTATATGGAGGTAGTTTGATGAAAGAAAAATTAAGAATTATACCACTGGGTGGTATGGGTGAGATAGGAAAGAATATAACTGCTATAGAGTATAATGATGATATTATTGTTATAGATTGTGGATTAGCATTTCCTGATGAAGAGATGTATGGTGTAGACCTAATTATCCCAGATATATCATATCTTATAAATAATAAAGATAAAGTAAAGGGGCTTGTTTTAACCCATGGTCATGAAGACCATATTGGTGCAATACCTTATATTTTAAAACAGTTACAAATGCCTATTTATGGAACAAAATTAACTATAGGATTAGTAAAGACTAAGCTTGAAGAACATAAATTGTTAAATGAGACAAAAACAGAGAGTGTAGAAATGGGAGATATAATAGAGCTTGGGTGTTTTAAAGTAGAATTTATAAGAGCTACACATAGTATAGCTGATTCTTGTAGTTTAGCTGTTTATACACCACTAGGAACAATATTACATACAGGAGATTTTAAAATAGATTATACTCCTATAGATGGAAAGCTTATGGATTTACAACGTATATCAACAATAGGAAGAGAAGGGGTTTTACTTCTTATGGCAGATAGTACAAATGTAGAAAGAACAGGTCATTCTTTATCAGAGAGTACTATAGGACAGACGTTAAAAAGAATTTTTTCTACAGCAAAGGGGCGTGTTATAGTTGCTACATTTGCATCTAATATTCATAGAATGCAACAAGTAGTAGATGCATCTATGATTTATGGAAGAAAAATTGTTTTTAATGGAAGAAGTATGGAGAATGTATCTAAGGTAGCTAGAGAGCTCGGATATCTTCATGTGCCTGATACAGATATAATTGACGTAGATGATATATCTAGTTATCCAAATGAAAAAGTAACAATCTTAACCACAGGAAGTCAAGGAGAGCCTATGGCATCTCTAGCGAGGATAGCATTTTCAAATCATAGAAAAATAGCTATAGAACCAAATGATACATTTATAATTTCAGCATCACCTATTCCAGGTAATGATAAGCTTATATCAAAGGTAATTAACCAATTATTTAAAAGAGGTGCCAATGTTATATACGAAGATTTAGAAGATGTACATGTATCTGGGCATGCGTACCAAGAAGAGTTAAAGTTAATTCATACTTTAGTTAAGCCTAAGTATTTTCTACCTGTTCATGGGGAATTTAGACATTTGAAACATCATGCTGATTTAGCAGAAAAATTAGGAACACCAAAAGAAAATATATTTACTTTAGATACAGGGGAAATACTAGAGATATCAAAAGATGAATGTAAGAAGGAAGGTAAAGTAAAAGCTGGATCAATATTTGTAGATGGATTAGGTATTGGAGATGTTGGAAATATAGTTCTTAGAGACAGAAGGCATTTAGCCCAAGATGGAATGCTTACAATAGTAGTTGTTATAGAAAGGAATACTTTAAGTATTCTTTCAGGACCAGATATAATAACTAGAGGTTTTGTTTATGTTAAAGAATCGGAAGAACTAATAAATGAAGTAAAGGATATTGCTTCAGAAGAATTAGACAAATGTTTAGAAAAAGGAATAGTGGAATGGTATTTGTTAAAATCTTCAGTTAAAAAAGCAGTTGAAAATTATATTTATGAAAAAACAAAGAGAAAACCAACTATAATTCCAATAATAATGGAAACATAAAAGGAGCTAATTTTAGCTCCTTAAAATTTTATTCAAATCGTTCACAACCTATACTTTTTAAGAAATTATTATCTATATAACTATCTATAGGTTGTAGGTTATGATCAGATTTATATTTCTGTACAGCTAACTCTAAAGAATAACCGTAAATACCGTCAGCAGGATGATCATAATATCCCAGTGCGTTTAGAATTCTTTGTACATGATATACGTCAGCTCCCTTACAGTTTGGAGTTATATCACGATCGTAAGGAGAGAATCTCCAATTAGGACCACCAGAAATAACAACAGATGTATCGTAATCAACTAAATTAAAAAGTTCTTTTATATTATGATTATACATACGAATACAGCCATTAGAAGCCATGCTTCCTATACTACTAGGGTTACTTGTTCCATGAATTCCAAAAGTATCCCATGGTGCATTTAATCCTAGCCAATATCCACCAAAAGGGCCTTTCATTAAGGCTTTACTTTTAATTTGCCATGTACCTATTGGTGATGGAGTAGATTTTTTTCCAATTGCTATGGGATATACTTTAACTTCTTCTTGTGTTTTTTTGTCTACTAAAGTTAAAGTTCGAGCATACAAATCTATTAAAATTATATATTTATTACCATCTGTACAAGCTGAAGTTGATGCCATAGAGATTTGAGAGATATTTAAGATTAAAACAATTAGTACAATTATTGTAATAAATCTATTTTTCATATTATCACCTGCCATTCAGTTAATATTTTTCAATAATATCAGACAACTCAATCCTAACAAGGTTAGATAAGTCATCAGCAGAATAATTAGCTTTAGCATCATCTTTAACTGTTAATATTATAGGTAATGCTATTGTAAATGTAGTGCCTTCACCATATTGGCTTTCTACAGATATAGTGCCTTTATGAAGTTCTATTAACCCTTTTACTATGTATAAACCTAGCCCACTTCCTTCTGTATTTAGATGTAAAGAAGAATCGGCTTGATAAAATCTATTAAAAATATTTTTAAGTTTATCTTCTGGTATACCAGTACCGGTATCATGTACCTTAATAATTACTTCATTATTATTTACATTTATACTTACATATATTCTACCTCCATCAGGTGTGAATTTTATACTATTTGATAATAGATTTAATATACAACGTTCTATCTTATTCGTATCAATATAAGTATTTATTTCCTCTTTTTCTGTATCGAATATAATTTCTATATTAAATGTTTTAGCTAAATCAACTGTTGACATAACAGTATCTTCTATTACTTGAACTATATTTTTATAGGAAAAGTTAGCAGTGATAAAGCCTGATTCTAATCTAGTAACATCGATAATGTTATTTACAAGTTTTAATAATCTATTACCGTTTTGGGTTATATAATTTAGCTTATTTAAGAAATAATCCTTATCTAATGAAGGCTCATTTGCTTTAATTGAAAGTAGATGAGCGGTAGATAGAATTATATTTATAGGGGTTCTAAACTCATGAGATATTGTAGTAATAAAAATTGACTTTAGTTTTTCTGTTTCGAGAGCCTTTTTATAAACAGCATCCTTTATTGCTATAGAGTTTTTTTGATTTATAGAAAATATTACTATGTAAATTAAAAAAATAAAGAAAGATATTATAAAAATCCACAATAATATTTTTAAGTATGGAGGCAATAAAAAATCAAAAACACCCTTATTTAAAACTATACTTTCTTTAGGCAATAGCAGTGGATTTATATGATAATAATTAAGTGAGTCATAGTTGAAAATTGTTAAGTCTAAGCTGTTATAAAGTAAAGGTATTTCGCTAATAGAAGTTCCAGAAAGTATTTTAAGTAATAAGTCACCAGCTATAGCTCCATAATTATCACTTGGATCAACTATTCCACCTATTGCACCAGCAGTAATATAAGGTTGAACTTTGGTATAAATAGGTGTATTGGTATTTTTTTTTATTATTTGTATAGTATCATTTAAATCTAAATATGCATTAGTAACTTTATCTTTATATTCTCCAACTATTACTAAAGCAGAAGATTTAGGATCGCTTTTTGAAAGTTCAGGAATAATATTATCTAAGTACTCCTCAACAATAAATGTAATATTTAGAGACTTACTAGCTAAAGGTTGCATATTGATTATGTTTTCCTTTACTACGTTAGAAAAAGTTGAATTATCTAATAAAACAATTACATCTGTTAAATCTTTTTCTAAAGTGATAAGTAAATTTAAAAAGCGAAGGTTATCCTCTCTATCTATAACACCAGACATATATTGTTTTTCTTCAGTAGAAAGTGTAATTAGATTATTTGAACCTATAAATATGGTTGGTTTTTTATAGAAAATAGAACTTTCTATAAATAAATTTTCTCTAAGAAAAGATAAAGCTTCATCATCTATAGTTAAAATTGCATCTATAGGGTAATCTTTATACTTCATATTTAAAAGTTCCATGAAACTACTTTTATATTCATTAGTAAATAGCGTTTTGCTATCTAGAAATTCTAGGGTTAAATTTATATTAGAGGTAGTAGATAGTTTCTTTTTTAATCCATTGTAAACTAGTGACTCCCATTGATTATTAGCATTATATGAATTTAAAATTAAAACATTAAAAGCTTTTTCAGTATTAAATGCACAGGTATTATTTTTGTATCCTATAAAAATAAAGGCTATAAATATTAGTGAGAACAACTTAGTTAGTGGCTTTATATATGACATAATGAAACCTCCGATAATACTAATATTTAGTATTTGTATATATAGTAAAATAAATTCTTAAAGGATAAATAAAAAAGAATAAATAATCTACAATATTTGGTATAAATATTATGTTGATTTGGAAAATTATATGAAGAAAAAATACAAATGAGGGATAGAGTGATTATTATGAGTAATATAAAATTAAGGTTTTTAGAAGGTACAAATTTATATAGTAAAGATAATCTTATCTATTTGAAGGGGGATGGTGAGTGTTATAGAGGTGAACTTTTAAAAGTTGTTTATAACTATATGAATATTGGTGAAAAGCTAAAACTAAATAGTTATATTGATATAGTTGAAAAAAATGATATTATAGAAGTTTTAATAAGTAGTAATAATATTTATTTATCTAATAATATAATTAAATCTTTAATGAGTAACTCTAGTGAAGAAACGATATTAAATGAATTAGAAAGTAATAGTGATAATGAGTGGAGTAAAAAGTTAAAAGAGATAGCTATTAGTAAGAATATTCCTTATACTAGAATAAATGAAAATGAAGTTATTTTAGGGTATGGGGAAAATTCTTTTAAAATAGATAGAAATGATTATATAAGCAAATATGATGAAGATTATTCTAAAATCTTTAATTATATTGATGGAAATGTCGGAGAAATACCAATAATATCAGTTACGGGAACTAATGGGAAGACTACAACGGTGAGGTTAATCCATAAGATATTACTTGATTTAGGATATAGGAGTGGGTTGGCTTCAACTGGAGGAATATATATAGGAAATAAATTGATAAAGTATGGTGATACAACAGGATTTTATAGCGCTAGAGAAGTGTTGAAAAATAAGGATGTTAATGTTGCTGTTCTTGAAACTGCAAGAGGTGGCATTTTAAAAAAAGGATTAGGATATAAGAACTCTAAAGTTGCTATAATAACTTCATTAAGTGAAGACCATATAGGAATGGAGAATATAAAGTCTGTAGATGATTTAATAAATATAAAATCAGTTATAACAGAAGAATTAGATAAGGATGGAATATTAATTATTAAAGCTATACCAACATTAGTAGAGCGATTTAAAGATAGGAATAATGTGATTTTATTTAATTATTTTGAAGATAAATTAATAAAGGACCATACTAAAAGAGGAAATATTGCTTACTATGTCAAAGAAGATTATATAGTTAAAAATAGTGGAGGAATTGAGGAAAAAGTAATTTCTATAAAGGAAATACCATTTGCGTTTAATGGTATTTCTAAAAGTAATATAAGAAATGTTATGGTAGCAATGATAGCTACTGAACATATATGTAAAAATATGAATAGCATTATTGATATAGTAAAAAAAATAGAGTGTGATATTTATAATAATTTAGGAAGACAAAATATTTTAGATTTTAATGATTTTAAAATGATAATTGATTATGGACATAATAGCGAAGCATTTAAAGAGGTTTTTTCTATTGCTAGGAGTATGAAAAATAATAGAATAATTGGTGTAATAACCGCTGCTGGTGATAGAGAAGATATTTATATTAAGGAGCTAGGAGAGATAGCAGCTGAGTTTTGCGATAAAATAATAATTAAAGAACAACCGGATTTGAGAGGAAGAAAAAAAGGAGAAACTGCTGAACTATTAAAAGAAGGAGCTTTAAATAATAAATATAATAGCGAAAATATTAAAGTAATATTAGAAGAGGAAGAGGCTATTTTATATGCTTTAAGGAATGCTAATGTTGGGGATGTTATAGTGTCATTTAGTCAGTTTTTATATTTAACATTTCCAGTTATAAATAAATTTAGAGTAGAAAGAGGATTAAATAAAATAGGTGAAGATTTAGATTTGATGCATTAATAGCATATGGTACTTCATAATAAGTAAACTAAGTATTAAATCCGCGTAAAATACAAAAACTATTTTTATGTTTTATGATGAATTTAATTTTTATGGAGGTTATACCACTTATGAAGGATTTACTAGATAAAGGTGCTGTTATTCAGAGAGATAAGGAAAGCTATGCAATAGCGCCTCATTTAACAGGAGGATTAGTAACACCAGAACAATTAAGAAAGATTGCTGATGTTGCAGAAAAATATAATGCAGCAGCATTAAAAGTAACAGGAGCGCAAAGAATTGCAATAGTAGGAATTAAGGAAGAAGATATAGATAAAGCTTGGAATGATTTGGGTATGAAACCAGGAGCTGCTATAGGGTTGTGTGTAAGAAGCGTTAAAATATGTCCAGGAACTACATTTTGTAAAAAAGGAATGCAGGATTCAGTAGCGATAGGGGCAAAGCTTGATGGAGCTTATCATGGTAGAAATCTACCTAATAAACTTAAAATAGGTGTTAGTGGCTGTGTTAATAGTTGTTCTGATAGTCATACTAGAGATATTGGTCTAATTGGAACAGCTAAAGGATGGATGGTATTAGTTGGAGGAAAAGGTGGCGTTAAACCACGACTTGGAGATAGAATATTAATTAATGTATCTAATGATGATATATTTGGAGTTGTGGAGAAAATAATAAATGTATATGGAGATAATGCATTAGGAAAAGAGAGATTAGGAGATTATATAGATAGAGTTGGATTAGATGAATTTAAAGCTAAGTTAGGCATAAGCTAATAATAATTAAATAAGAAAATGAAAATATCACTGAAAGTTTGAACTTTTCTAGTGATATTTTTTGTTTTGTTAAAGGTTATATTATAATAACAGTAAGTAAAATTATATTTAAAGGTAAAAGAAATTAAAAAAGTTTATATAAAGTTTGTAACGAAAGTAAAAAAATACGTACATATGTAATGGAGGTGAGTAAATGAAACAGATGGAGGAACTGTACATTAACTATGCAAAGACAGTTCATAAATATTTAATATGTTTGACTAATGATGTAAATATAGCAGAAGACTTAACACAAGAAACATTTTATCAAGCCTCGAAAACTATTAAAAATTTTAAAGGTGAATGTAAAGTATCGGTGTGATTATGTCAAATTGCAAAGTATTCTTGGTACAAGCATTTGGAAAAAAATAAAAAATATAATTGTGATTCTTACGAAGATATATCATTTGAAATTGTAGGATACCAAAATTTAGAGTTAGATTTACTTAAAAATGAGGATAAGATGGAATTGTTTAAAAAGATTCATTTGCTTGATTCGCAAAGTAAGGAAATTATTTTTCTAAGGATAAGTGGTGAGTTAAGTTTTAGGGAGATTGGTGACATATTTAATAAAAGTGAAAACTGGGCCAGAGTTTCATTTTATCGTGCAAAGCAAAAATTATTGGAGGTATAGAGTTAATGAGAGAAGATTTGAATTGTGAAATTGTAAAAGATTTATTGCCAAATTATATTGAAGGATTGACTAGTGAATATACTAATGAAGCAATGAAGAGGCATTTTGAAACATGTGAAAGTTGTAAAGAAGCATATGAGTTATTAAGTGTGAATGGCACGGAAGACGAAAGTTTGCAAAAGAAAAATATTTATGAAGCAAAAGAATTAAAGTATTACATGAAAAAGGTTAGATTAAGAAATTTATTTTTAGGAGTAATTTTTGCATGTTTAGTTTTAGGTGGAAGTTATTTATTATACGATAATTTAGTTAATATATGTAATTATAATGAACCAAGTGAAAATGTAGAAGTTACAGAGCTTTATCAATTGAATGATAACTATGTTTATTTTAATCTTAGAAGTAAAAGTGAATATCTAATCAGTGCTATGACCTTCGGGCCTGGAAAAATAGATAAGGGCTATGTTGGTACGGAAATACATTTTTTAAGGCCTGTAATTGGGAAAAAATTATCTAAACTATCAGAAGAAGAAAAAGAATTGAATTTAGGAGCAGGCTTTGTAATAGATATAGAAAATAAAAAGCTAATTGACGTAGGTAGCTTCATAAGGGCAAATGATAATATAACTGCAGAAGAAATAATTAATTATGCTGAAAATAAAACAACTGAAAAAGGCAATATTGATATAGTTAATTCTGATAGTAAAATTTATTATATCGGAAGAAATGATGATGATAAACTTTGAATCTGTTAAGTTGATATGAAAAAATAGCTTGATTT
>OLNJ01000876.1_pt1 | contig 20165 bp, 27 predicted proteins | sample 1672191 | NCBI WGS metagenome assembly OLNJ01 (sample SAMEA3136657, study PRJEB25190) | human gut metagenome | biome: human gut; feature: human-associated habitat; material: faeces | place: Austria | collected 2013 | reverse complement strand
CTGGAGTATTATTATTCTCTTCTCACGACCACGAGATGATACAAACTCTAGCAAATAGAATAATAGAAATAACTCCAAACGGAATAATGGATAGAAAAACTACTTTAGAAGATTATTTAGAAAATAAAGATATACAAAAGAAATTAAAAGAGATGTACGCTTAATAGTTAATAAAAATTAAATATTATAGGTTTCGGAATGCCTTCTATATTCGATAAGATGAAGAACGTCAACGTTCTACTTTTTCAAATATAGGAGGTGTTTTTTTATGCCAATAAATGATGCCATAATAGAGTATTTAGACGAATTAGAGATAACTAATACAAGTAAAGAAACAATTAGAGCATACAAAAATGCTTTAAAGATTTTCAGTAAATTTATTAAAGAAGATACAGATATAACAAAAATAAATGTGTCGGATATTAAAGCATTTCATCAGTTTAATAAAGACAGAGGATTAAAACAAAAGACTTTAAATTCCTATATATCGGCTATAAGGGGGATGTTTAACTATCTAATAGATGAACAAATAGTAACCAATAATCCTGCTATGTCAGTAAAGTTAGAGAGGGCAAAGGATAAAAAAATAATAGAAGTTTTTACAAAAGATGAAGTTAAAAGATTAGTAAACTGGAATAAGAAATCAAGAGATTTTTTAGATGTAAGAAATAGTTTGATAATTTCATTTTTACTTGAAACAGGATGTAGAAATCATGAATTAAGCTATTTAAAAGAATCGGATATACATAATGGATTTATATATTTTAAAGTGACTAAAAATAGTAAACCAAGGGTAGTGCCAGTAAGTAGACTATTAGAAAAGCAAATGAGAAGATATAAAAGAATAAAAGATAGTTACTTTAAAAGATTAGGAAAAGAAGATGTAATAGAAGATTTTTATATACTTAGCAAAAGTGGAAAGAGGTTATGGCAACAAAATATAGGAGGGGTTGTTGATAAGGCTTGTATCTCCTGTGATATAGATATGTATAAAGCATACCCACATAATTTTAGACATACATATGCCGTAATGATGTTAAAAAACACAGGTAATATTCATCTAGTATCTAAATTATTAGGTCATGGGAATCTTAGTATAACAGAAGATTATCTTAGAGGATTGACAAATGATGATGTTATCGAAATGGTTGAAGGTAATTCAATACTTGAAAGTTTAAAATAGGCAAATAAAAAAGAGGTGTTCGCACCACCTCTTTAACACAAGACACTTAAAAACCATGTTAAAAAACTTCATAAGAAAAGTTTATAAGAAAATCTTAAAAGTTCATAAGAAAATCTTGTACTATGATTATAGCATTTTTGCTGTAATTGGACAAGTAGTTGTTAAAGCAAAAGAGCAACTATAAATATATCATAGGGTGAGTTGAGCCGATGCATAAAATCAACAGTTACAAGGAGGACTATTTTCTGCTTTACACCGTTTGTACTTGTAATGCTAGGTGATGACCACCACGAAGGGTCTGGAGGAAATATCAAGTATTTTATAGTGATATAAAATAGTAGTATTCTTTATCTCGATAGAGTTGTTGAGGGCTTGTACCAATGTAAAAAGAATATCCTTGTAAGAGGTAAGCAAAAGCAGAGTTATACAAAATACTCAGATGAAAAAGAGCATAAAGTATTTCGGCTTATATCTATCAATCATTGACTATTTTTTAGTCTTTGGTTGTTAGGTATAACTGTTTCCAAAAGCCTAGAATCCCCTAAGCATATAGCATTGTAACTAGGGAATTGCAACAAGTACAACAAAAAAATACAAGTGCTTGGAAACAGTTGATATACTTTAATAATATATATAGATATATAGATATAAGAAATAGATAACCAACAAGACCTACCCACCCAATAGCTACCCAATACCAAAAAACAAAAAACTTAATTAGTATCTATATGGAAAAGATTGAGTAAGTAATAAGCAATATGGAAACCCCTACCCAATATGGATAAAAATAATTTATAGTGATAATAAAAGATTTGCTAGATAGATAGGATATATCAAAAAAGGTTTGATACTAAAAAGCATAGTTATAAATTAGCAACTAAAAAAACGGCACACCTATTAAACAAAGTCTAAAAAAGTATTGTTACAATAACATACCAATTATTAAAATAAAACACTATTTATAGATTTTAGAAAAATAACAACAACGGAAATAGATGGAATTAATAAAAAATGTTGGCTACGGAAAAGTCCATTACCAAAAATATTTAACAAACTTTAAACAACGGAAACGTTGTGGAGGATAACGTAGAACTACCAGTATCTAATGCAACAAACCAAGCCAAAATTAGCTTGGTTAAATATTAGTTAGAAGGTATATATAAACAAACAGGTAATGGAAAAGAAAATAGATAACATCAATATAGATTTTGAAAGCACAAAATTGTGTTTTCAAAAATATTAGTTAGAGGAAATTGCGACCACAAAAATGGATTAATGCCACTTAATATAAAAACACAACAACATACCCAATAAGCCGTATAACCCCAAAATAGGGCATATTTTAATATCATTAAATAAGTTTTAATAATTTATAATTTTTTTTATAAAAATAGGTTGTATTGAGCCTTATATAACTACAAATAGTTATAAGATGATAAAAAACAAAAATAAATGTGGAGGTACAATCTATGACAATGACTATTAAAGAAGTTTTAGAAATTTTATATGAGGATTACGGAGTAAGTAAGTCTTGGATGTCAAAAAGGCTTGATATATCACAAGTTTATATGACGGAGCTTTACAAAGGTAAAAGGTTAGGTAGTAAAAAAATGAAAAGACGAGTTTTAGAACTAGCACAAAGATATTTTGATATTGAAGAAATTATTTAGGCAGCCAACTTTATGGTTGCCTTTTTATAGGGGTAATAAAGAATCCTTTACTTAAATAAAAAGTATTTTCTGTAGTTTAAAGAAAGAAAAGGAGAAAAAAATATGAAAGAGTTACAAATTTTTAATAATGATATATTTGGAGAAGTAAGAGGTTTAAATATAGACGGTAAACCTTATGCAGTGGCTAATGATATAGCTAAAACATTAGGGTATACAAATCCAAGTAAAGCAACAAACGACCATTGTAAAAAATCTAAAATGGTGTGGGGTAACGATTCGTTAGGTCGTCGCCAACAATTTAAAGTTATACCAGAAGGCGACATTTACAGATTAATAATAAAATCAAAATTACCACAAGCACAAGACTTTGAATGTTGGGTAATGGACGAAGTTTTACCACAAATAAGACAAACGGGTGGATATATACCAGTAAGCCAAGAAGATGATGAAAAATTAATATTGGTAAAGGCTTTAATGATTACAAAAAGAACAATAGAGCAAAAAGAACAACTTTTACAACAAGCAAACAAGACTATAGAAAAACAAAAACCACTTGTAAATGCTTATAAACAATTTTTAGATACGGGCGACAATATGGACTTTGCAACACTTGGAAAGCATTTAGGAATAGGAAGAAATAAACTTATGGCTCAACTTAGAGAGAGGAAAGTGTTAATGACAGATGAATGTACTGTTATGGGTGTTAAAAAGACAGGAGATAAACATAATCAACCATACCAGAAGTACGTGGATAAAGGATTTTTTGTTGTTAGACATAAACAACTAAAAACAGGACAATATAAGCCAGTAACACTTGTAACACCACTTGGAGCAACTGCAATAGTAAAAGAATTTAAAAAAAGAGATTTAATATAATAATAAAAAACAGGTGATACCTCCTCACCTGTTTAAAAAAAGAATGGAATTTTAATATAAAAAGTTAAGCCGTTACATTAACGGCTTTTTTTATTTCTAATATATTAATAAAGTTTTATGTTGATTAGTAAAAAAAAATAATTATTTTTTGCAGACTTTTTACAGACCTTTTTAAATCTTTATTAATATAGCATAACCGATAGTTAGCTAGGAGGATGAAAAATGAATATAACAAACAATGAAATTTTAAAAGAAAATTTATCAAAGAGAATGGAGAAAATTATTATGGAAAATATTTTAAATTACAAGGGAAATATGTGTGAAAATTGTACTAAATGTGGAGTATGTTTAGATTTTGGAGATTATGAAGAAATAATAGAAGAATCTTTTGAGGGGGATATATTCGTAATATCTGATGGAAAATTTATAAAAGGATTAACTGGCAATGAATTTTTAGTATATTATAGTTTTTTAGGTTTAGTATCAAAACACAACAATGACGGACAACATTATATATATAAGAACGATTTAAACTTTTCAAAACTTGAGCAAGAACTTGAGTTAAGTGGTAGATATGAAAATACAATAATGAAAAGAACAACTATTAAATCCACTTTTAACGAATTAGTGAAAAAGAAAGTATTTAAATTAGTTAAACTAGATAATGGGGACGAAGTTTATTATATAGTTCCAGTTAAAAAATATATGTTTACAAGAATGCCAAAAGAAACATATAAAGCATTTTCAAAAACATTAAGTGGTGATGCCTTAAAGATATACTGCTTTATCAAAGGAAATTTAGAAAATGTGAGATTAAATGGAAAAAATGTTTTATACCTAAACAGAAAAACTATTGCAACTGCTTGTGGTATTACAAATAAAAAAGGTGAAGTAGAAGAAAGACAATTAAGAACTGTTGGAACAATACTTAAAACCTTAAATACGTTTGGGGTTATAGATTGTGCATTATCAAAGAAAGTAGTAGACGGAAAGATAATGGCGAGATATGAAATATATAATGTTATGACAGAAATTAAAAAAATGAAAAGAGTAGGTTAATTATATAGGTGGCAGAAATAATGCCACCTATTTTTTTTATGCCCTTTTACAAAATAACAATAAAATGGGCTTGAAGTGGGGTATCGTGAAACCAAGTAATTTCAATGGATATATAAGTTGTACCCGAAACGTACTTACGGTGTACCGCAGTCGTCAGTCAGAAACCATGAATTTGTACCGCAGATGTACCACTTATCAGAACTATATATCAGAACAGTATTAGAACAAAGTTTGGGAAAAGCAAAAAGCACTTCGTACTTTTTACTTTTGCCCAAAAAAACTGAAACTGAACTGGAGCTGACTGTTGGGGACACCCCAAACCCCTCAATTACAAACTAAAACTGAATTATTACTGATTTTGTACTTTTTATAAATTTTTATTGATTATTAATAATTACTTGTAAAAAGCAAAGCCGTAGACGGCTTTTTAAAGGGTGTCTAGTAATTTTGCCTATACTTTATACCTTTATATATAGTGTTTCTAATGTTACTGGTTGTAACGTTACTGGTTGTAATAGTAAAACTGTTTAAGTAGTTTTATGGTATCTTTAATTTACCTTTAATTTACCTTTGAGATATATTTTTTATCGTTAACCTAATAATGTACGGTGATTTAGATTTTTGGGTGTTACTGGTTGTAACATCCGAATTTTGGGGTTTGATGTGGTATCACAGTTATCTTTGGAAAAGATAATAAGATATTATTCACCACAAAATAAGCCTATAATAAAACAAATATTTTATTGTAAAAGGAACACAAGACTTTTTAGGAAAAGTAATACCAGTAGTTGAAGGTGGATTTGGTGAAGGTCAGAAGGTTATACTTGCGAAAACAATAGCAGAAATACACGATACAGAATTAAGAACTATAAATCAAACAATAGATAGAAATATTGAAGAGTTTGAATTTGGAGTAGACTTATTAGATTTAAAAAACTCAATCACAAATTGTGATTCACTTTCAGAAGGTGGTATTTATACAAAACAACAAATTGCAAATAGTAAAAATATATATCTACTATCAGAACAGGGGTATATGTTGTTAGTTGGATTTATGAGAACACAAAAAGCAAAAGAAATAAGAAAACAGTTAAGAAGAGAATATTTTACAATGAGAGAAATTATAAACTCGGACGAACAATTAAAATCTAAATTGTTACTAGAAATTTATAATGGTGGTCAAGCTGGATACAACACAAAAATATAATTCATATGATAAATTAGTAGATGAAGATGAAAAGCTAAAGTGCTTATTAAGCACATCAGGTCAAAGAAGAGAAATGTGATTTTTAACAGAAGATGGACTTTACGAAGTTTTAATGCAAAGTAGAAAACCAATAGCAAAAGCATTTAAAAAAGAAGTAAAACAAAATATAAAAAGATTTAAAGAAGGTGTTGATTTTATAGACTTAAAAGGTGCTTACGACACAAGCACGTTGATAAATTTAGGTTATGCTAAACAAATATTGATGAATTTGAATTTGGAGTTGATATTTTAGATTTAAAATCAAACGAAGAGTTTGTTATACTTGCCAAGTATAACGGATTATATACACAAAACGCTTTAAATAGAAGTTCAAATATATACCTTTTAAGCGAACAAGGTTACATGGCTCTAGTAATGTTAATGAGAACTGAAAAGGTTAAATACCTATGTACTAATAATACAGTGGTTCTTAAAAACAAAACAGAGCATTGGTTTTAGCGAAAGACGTTGCAGAGTGGATAGAATATGACGGAACAAGTGTAAGTTCAATGTGCAAATTAGTAGATGAAGATGAAGTAGTTAAAATGTTTTGTACTTTATCGTATAGTAATAATCATCCTAAACAAGTGATTCCAACGGGTTCAGCCAATAGACTATTTTTAACTGAAGATGGGCTATACGTTAATAGACTTAAACGTATTTATGACCTAAATACGTCTGATGTATTTAAAGAATGGTGATTACAAAGCACTATAAAAAGATTTAAAGTGAGAGAGTAATCTCACCGATATATTATAGTGGTCATGTCAAAGAAGAAATTGATTATATAAACATAAAAGATGGTAACGAGATTACCAACAATTTATTAGTAAGTTTGGGTTTTTATAGTAAAAACGTGTGCATTATACAAAAACGTTAATAAATTTATTAGATTTAAAAAACTCAAACGAGAATCTCGTTTCACTTTTAAAAGTTGGCTATACGTCAGACGTATACGTTTTGAAAGAGTTAATAATAATACAACAATAAAAAAAGACGGATTGTTCAAAGCAATTCTTAAAAGTTATTTATGAGATAAATAATAATTTATTCATATAAATGCTATTTATACTAAACAACAAATAGCAAATTTTAAAATAATTATGGTTGTTAAAGTTGGAAATAAATTATATTGTTTATTAGTTTATGATAACTTTAGATAGTTTTAGAAACAGATCAACATTTATATATATCTATAACAAATTAAATATAAGCAAACTATACAACCTAAAAAAACAAAAAATACATAAAATATGTAATAAATTAATAAAAAATATGCAAGAAAATAGTTGTAACTGGGTACACAGAAATACAATATATATTGATAAAGTAAAAAGGAGTGAATAAAAGAATTATAAATCTCTTTTGAATAGTAACTCTTAACGCTTTTAATTTTCATAAAGAGCCAATCCTACCTCCGAAGTAATGGATTGGCTTACTTTTTAATTTTTTGTAAAGGGGTTTGAAAGAATGATTAATAAGGAATATTTAAAAAAATTAGTTTTATACCAGTTTGGGAGTATAAGAAATTTATCTGATGAATTAGGGATTAGCACAAGAACTGTTTATGGTTGGTTTGGTAATAATACAATACCAATACAGAAACTTGAATTGATATTAAATAAGATTGATATAGATATTGATAAAAATAAATTATTTATACTAGAAAGGAATTAGATATGAATAAAAAACATTTAAAAGAGCAAAGAGCAAAATTAGAAAAAACAAAAAATGTTTTAATGCAAAAGTCTATGGAACAAAGGTCATATAAAGAACAAAAAGCCATAGATGAAATGAATGACCAAATAAGGTCAATAGATATACAATTAAAAAGTTTTAAAGCAGAAACTAGAAAGGTTGAGGTAAACAATATGGATAAAAACATAGAACAAAGAAAAGCCTTAGAGGGTTTTATAAGAACTAAAGAATGTAGAAATTTAAATACATCAAATGGTGGAGCGGTTATACCAACTTCTATATCAGAGCAAATAGTAGAAAAACTAGATGAAACAGCACCGTTATTTGGTAGGGTAAACAAATTAACACCTGTAAATGGCAACTTAGAAATATTAAAAGAAAAAGAAGTCGGTCAAGCAGGGTTCTTTGGAGAAGGTTCAGATTTAGATATATCTGATTTTGAGTTTGAAAAAGTAAAACTTGAACAACGTAGAGCTGGAACGGTAGTACAATTAACTCAAAAATTAGTTAATGATAGTGGAATTGATATAGTTGATTATGCTAATAATATATTAGTTAGAAGATTAGCTAAAACTTTAGATAGAGCCATGATATTAGGTGAAGTTGAACAAGAAGAATTTGAAGGGTTATGTAATGCTCCAGAGGAATGCGAAGTTAATCCATTAGGTTTAGAAGTTACAATAGATGACTACATGAACACTTTAAATGCTATGCACCCAACACTACAAGACAAAGCAATATGGGTTATGTCAAGAACAGAATTTAATAGAATATCATTAAAGAAAGATAACTTAGGAAACTTCTATCTAACAAGAGATATAATAGACGGAAAACCACAATATAGATTATTTGGTTGTGAAGTTTGTGTATCTGATGATATGGCAGAAGTTGAAGATGTTCAAGCATATTTAGTTAATGTTGAAGAGGCTTTCAGTGGAATAATCAAAAAAGATATGGAATTAAAACATATAAATGCAGATACTAAGAATGCTTTAAGAGGTTCTGTAACTATGATATTAGATGTATATGCAGATGTTAAAATTAAAAATGAACAAGCTATAAAAGTTTTAAAAACTACTGCATAGTTAATGATAGATAGGGCATAAAAGAAGGCTCTTTTTTTATGCCCTTTTTTATTTATGAAAGGAGATAAAGGCATTGAAAAATATAGAACTAAGGATGAATAGCTTTAATGTTATTGATAATGACCAAGAAGGCAAATTAACAGTACAAGGTTATGTTAATGAAACTGGAAAGGAATCACACCTTTTAGGGGATAGAAAAAAATTTAAAGAAACTATCTCAAAAGGGGCATTTACAAGAGCATTAGCAAAAGGTAATGATATACACTTTTTAGCAGAACATGACGAAAATAAAATACTAGCAAGTACAAGAAATGGTTCATTAACATTAAAAGAAGATGATAAAGGATTATTAATGACGGCAGATATATCTGATACAACTTACGGCAGAGATTATCATACTTTAATCAAAGACGGTATATTAAGAAATATGTCGTTTGGATTTACAGTAGATAAGGATAAATGGAGCAAAGACAAGGACGGAACATATAAAAGGGAAGTAAATGACCTTACTTTATATGAGGTTTCTGTTGTAACTAACCCAGCCTACCCACAAAGCACAATATCAGCAAGGGGATTAAATATTATTGAAGATGTAGAAATACCGAACATAGAAGAGAGAGCCTGTGTAAGTGGTGTATGGGACGATAAAGATATATTAAATATAGCTTTAGATATAATCGGTGATGTATCAACATTACTTCAACATAATAAAAAATCAGATACAAAAGTATTAGATACAGAAGTTGAACAGGCATTTAATGAAATGATATTAAATTGTTCAGAAATTATATCTGACCTAAATGAAACAGTTGGTAATAAAGATGATGAAATATATTCAAATATTTAAATAGATTAATTTGAATATTTAATAATAGATAAAAGAAAGAGGTAAAATACATATGAAGAAACGTTTAGCTGGGCTAAAAGGAATCCATGTTGCTAAATACAATGACAACGGAACATTTGGAACACCAGTACCAATAACAGGTGCTAAATCAGTTTCGGCAGAGTTAGAGTATTCAGAAGCAAAATTCTATGCAGATGATGTAAATGACTTTGTTGACTACCAATTCTCTGGTGGTAGTGGTGAACTTGTTTTAAGTGGGTTACAACTAGAAGAATATAAAACATTATTTGGATGTGATTATCAAGACGGAGTAACTACTATTAACTCTGGTGATACTGCACCACAATTAGCATTATTATTTGAGAGAAAAAAATTAGGTACTCAAGAAAAAATGTTATATGTGATATATAATGTTAAATTTGCACCACCAACAATAGAAGCAAACACTATGGAAGGTGAAATATCAGAAGAAACTATGACTTTATCGTTTACTGTTGCAGAAATGTCAAATGGTGATGTTTATAGAGTTGCTGATAGTGGTACTGCTACAACAGTTGCACAAAATTGGTATCAAAAAGTATATACTGGTGGCGAAGGTAGAGTAGCAAAGGAAAAACCAGTAGCAAAAGAAAAATCAAAGAATACAGAAAATGTAGCTTAATATTTAAAGGGTGTAACGAAATGTTACATCCTTTTTTGATGTAAAAGGAGAGATTATATGGGAATATTCAATAGATATAAAAATAAAAAGAATATAGAATCTGCCGTAGAAGGCAATTATGGTTCGCTATTTACAAGCAGAGGGAACAGTATAACAGTTGATGAAAATAATATTACTGAAATACCAAGTGTTAAAAACGCTTTAGATTTAATAACAGGGTCAATAAGTAATTTACCAATATATTTATATAAAGAAGATAATGACGGAAACATAGAAAGACAACGAGATGATTATAGAGAAAAAATATTAAATGAGGAATGTAATAGTATAGAATGTTCTAGTAACTTAAAAAAGAACATGGCTAAAGATATGCTACTACATGGGATAAGTTATAGTGTTCAAGATAAAGAATACGGTGATATTTTAGGATTACATAGGGTAGAGCCAAGACAAGTACAACTTAATAAAATGATTGATAGAAAAGGATTTATAAGGGATTTAACTGTAAACTATACATTAAATGGGGTATATGTAGAAGATTTAGAAGTTGAAGATTTTTTAATAGTACCTTTTTCAAGTAAGGACGGATTAAGGGGTAAAGGTATATTATCAACAAACCAAGATATATTAAGCCTTATGCTATCGGAAATAATGTATCAAAACAATGTTATCGGAAATGGAGCATTACCATTAGGTATACTAGAAACAGACGGTAGACTATCAGAGCCAACGGCAGAAAGACTTAGACAAAGTTGGGAAAATGTGTACGGAGGAATAAGAAATAGTGGTAAAACTGTTATTCTTGAAGAAGGTCTTAAATATAAAAGTTTAAGTTTATCTCCTAACGAATTAGGTCTTTTAGATAGTAGAAAGACACATACTGAATTAACAGAAGAAATATTTAATTTACCAAAAGGGATGTTATCAAGTGCAACGGTTATTCAAAGTGAAGAGTTTTTAAGGTTTACATTAAATCCTATTCTATCTGCAATAGAGGGAGCAATTAATAAAACTCTATTATTAGAAGAAGAAAAAGCAGAGGGATATTATTTTAGATTTGATGTTTCGGAATTATTAAAGGCTAGTTTTAAAGAGCAAGTGGAAACGGTAAGTAGTGCAACTAACAACGGATTAATGACTATAAATGAAGGTAGGGCATTACTAGATATGAAACCTTTCTTAGATAAAGACTTCTTATTACTATCACAAGGTAATGTAAAACTTAATACAGACGGAGTAATAGAGGTATTTAATACTCTTGATTTAAATAGGGATAATGATACGGATATTAAAGAGTAAATATATGTATGTAATATAGAGCCACATATAATAAGTGTGGCTTTATATGATTGATGATATAGAGCAATATAGGTTTGATTAATATGCTAAGTATAAATAGTAATGCTTGGTATTGTATTAAGTAATAGATAGCACTATTTAAAGATAATCAAAGTAGGTTATCCAATAGTAAAGTAACTATATTAAACAATAATATTAAATAGATATAGTTACTTTGGATAGTGCTATTTAATAAACCTATAATGGCATTTAGATAGATTGTAAAGGATAGTATAGATTATAGATAGATGATTATAGACAATAAATAAAGAGGTGACATAATGTTAAATAAAAGTAAGTGTAAAGATTGTTTTAAGTTTGCAAGTAATAATAATTGCTTAGGGTATGAGGGGAAATTGTATCTAAGCAAATATAGTTGTTGTGATATAGATAAGATAGTAAAGGATAATACATATAGCAAAGCATTTAATATATATGCTTTTGATAAAGATAATGTATTGATTGATTACTATGATAGCAAAGCATTAGATATTAATATAGATTAAGTGATATTATAATATAATATTTTATAAAAAAAATAATTAAAATAAGTTGGCAGCCTAATGATGTAATTTAATTTTGAAAATAGATTTAAAATTAATCCCCCCCCTATAAAATGCAAAAAAAATTTGGGGGGTTTGGGAGACTTTTGGGGGATTTATTTATTACAAATCCAATTTTGATGCCCTAAAATAAAAAAAAGTAAAATACAAGCAGAACCGTTGAAACACCTACATTTCTTATTAAAAATGGGTGTTTTTTTGGTGCTTTTTGCCCCCTTTTTAAAATATAAAAATGCAAAGGAGTAGTGGGTATGAACATAAATTTGAAAACGGCTATGATACAAGATTTAGAAAATCTGAACTATGAAGTAACTAATTATGATAAAAAAATTATGGATATGATAGTTACTTTATATAATCAAATAAAAGATTGTGATAGAGGATTACAGAAAGAAGGACTAATCATTGTAGTAGATGAAAAAGTCAAAGCAAATCCAAGAATGGATGTAAAATTGAAGTTACTATCAACTTTAAAATCATATTTAGGAATGTTTCCATTAGACATAAAAACTAAAATGATTATGCTAATAGAACAAGAAATAGAAGAAGAATGCGGAACTGATGACAGTTATGCAAACCATTTAGTATTAGAAATATAGGGGTGATACTATGAGTAAATATTTAAAAAGAAAAGTCCATAAAAGGGCGAACATGAAACAAATAATTAGTGCAAAAGAAAGACAAGAACAAAAGATAAAGAACCCAATAGAACTAATAATAGACGGTGATTTAGATAACATAGAAATAGAAGATTACTGCAAAGCAAATATTCAAAGTGGTATAAAGACAAAAGATTTTGAATTAGTAAAGCAAAGTTTGGAATTGTGTAATTACTTTAATTGGACTTATTGCAACGGAAATGCTTGTAAATGTCCTCTATTAGATAAGAGGATAGAAGGCTTTAAAGATGTGGTTAAAAATAAAGAATTATGCAGATTGTTTAAATAAGGTTTGGTGATAAAGATGATAAATGAAAATTTACTTAGAACCTTTACAGTAAATGTAAACATGAAAGACTTAACAAAAAATATTAATACAAGAGCTACGTTTAAAAAGAATGATTTCAAAACAGGTGTATTAGCCTTTAATCTTAATATGGATGGCAAACCGTTAGATATAACAGATTGTGAAGTAAAGGCTTTTATATTAAATAGTGATAATGAAAAAGAATGTATTGAGGGTATAATAACAAGTCCAAAGCATGGAAAAGTGTGCATTGGTCTTAGTAAGAAAGCATTAAGTTGTATAGGCGAAAATCGTATGGAGCTTTTAGTTAAATACGGAGAGCAAAAACTATATTCGCCTAAAATGTACTATAAAGTATCAGAAACTATTTTTAAAGATTAATAAATTATAATTTCATAAAAAATTTTCTCCTTATAGGGTGGTATATGATTATATGCCACCCTATTTTTTTTTGTTCTGTTGAGGAATGTATTGCTCTAATTGTGATAAAATTAAGCATTAGAATTAAAAAAAATAAAAAAACGATTAACATTATATAATATTATAAAAAATAATTTACAAATAATACAAAATATAGTACCATTAATAATATACATATAACATCAATCGTATATAGATTGGATTCCGACATGTTCTCGAAATTAATGCTTTCAAACGCTAACGTATTAGTTTTAGATGACCCAACTAACCACTTAGACTTAGAGTCTATAACATCAGTAAATAAAGGGTTAGAAAAATTCCCTGGAGTATTATTATTCTCTTCTCACGACCACGAGATGATACAAACTCTAGCAAATAGAATAATAGAAATAACTCCAAACGGAATAATGGATAGAAAAACTACTTTAGAAGATTATTTAGAAAATAAAGATATACAAGCTCAATTAAAGAAAATGTACGCTTAATATTGAGTAGTTGTATGTAATGTAATATAGAATACCTTTTTTAGATTATCAAGCATTATCTAATGTATGAATAAATTTATATATTAGATAATGTGAAATAATTTTAAAAGAGGTATTCTTTTTTTGTGGAAAAAATTATTCAAAAAATTTAAGTTAGATATTAATATCTATGATAGCTAAGATATTTTCGTAAATGAGCATCATTGAATTGAAATTATATAAAAATTTTAAATATAAAAAGTAAAATCTACTATAATATTGGTAAGTAGATATAAAGGGGATGATTTATTATGAAAAATAATCTGAAAAATGGAGTTATTATAGGAACGTTAATAGCATCCTTAGGAATTGGTGGTGGAATTTTTATAGCCAATAATAAAAGTAGTGAAAGAACATCAATTAAAAAAACAGAAGATAGTCAAACCACTAATAATACTAATTCAAAAATATATAAAAATCAAGATGAAATATATCATAAAACTAAATCAGATATTTCTATAAACAGTAATAACAATTCAAAAGAAATAAAAAAGGTAAATGAAAATAAAAGTACAACACAAACTAAAACAAATAATTCTAATCATGATTCTTCAACAAAGACAGAAGCAAATAAATCTATCAGTAATAATACAAAACAACAATCAAGTAAATCTAAAAGTAATGTAACAAGTACTAATAATAATATAATAAGATGCAATAGCTGTGGAAAAGTAATGGATGGTGAAGGTAGATATGGATTGTGTGAAACATGTTGGCAAAAAGCAACAAATGACCAAAATAATTATTCAGATAATTATGAAGAACCAGTTGGAGATGAGTGGCAAATAGATTACACTAATCCAGATAGAGTCATGCCACAATTGGAACAAAGTGAAGATTAGAAAAAATTTTATAAAGAAAACTCAGAGTACCTTTTATAAGTGGGTCAAATAGCCTAAATAATATAGTTATGCATACAAGAAAAACACACCTAGTACCATCTAAAAAGAAGCTCTTTAAGTTAGGACTTTCTATCTTAAGGAGCTTTTTAATAAAGTCATATTAAATTTAAATATATCTTTAACTAAGTATAACCTACATCAAATAATCACTAACACACCCATAGTATTCATAACTATCAAAAGCAGGAACAACAGAGTCGAATTTAACATATATAGAAGAGTTAACAAGCTCAGGATTATTATCAAATAACACACTATCACCATAAATAACAGCCATTATAGCCATTTCAATATGAGATTTAAATATTTTATATCGATTAGCACATTCTTCAAAGTCACAATCCCCTACATATACATAAAAAAGAAGTATAGGTGGCTCATTTTCAGGATAAATCCATTTCCCTAAAACTTCATCACGTAAATCTTGATTTATTGCAGAATAGTTATAAACTTCACCTATATCTAAAAAAAGCATACCCGTTTCATCTGAATGTGTAAGAGTATATTTTCTATCTTCAATTGCCCCATCTTCTGTCGTTGGAGACATAAGCGTTGTTTCAAGTTTGTCTGGAGTAAATTCCATAGTATCACCAACCTTTAATTTTTCATTAATTTATTATATAACTTAACGTAAGAATATGTTCTAAAAGGTTATATCTATGAATATAAAGACACTAGGAATCGTTGTATATGATTATGTAGCAACTTATAAGATTATGTCTAAAAACATAAATAATTTTATACAAAATATCTTAAAGGGGAGGAAAAGAAAATGGATCAAGATAAAGATATTTGTTTATTTTGTGGTGAAAAAGTAGATGATGACGACAAAATAGAATGTAGCAATTGCAAAAGTATATATCATAAAAATTGTTTTGAAAAATTAAAAGGTATATGTATGAAGTGTGATAGTGATAATTTAAAAAATGAATATTTTAAAAAAGAGGATAGCAATGACAATATAACAGAAGTAAAAAATACAGATGATAATACTCAAGGTGAGAATAAAAAAACTTATTGTACTAAATGTGGTGAAGTATTAAATGAAGGTCAAATTTTCTGTGGTAAATGCGGCACAAAAATAAATAATACAGAAGATAATATTAAAGAGGAAAAAAAGGATAAATTAAAAGAACAATCTACATCTAAGAAAAATAGGAAGTATATAATTGGACTAATAGCAGCGGCTTTAATTATAATAATAGCAGTTATTATAAATAATAATATAACAAAACAGCAGCAAGAACAAGAACAAGCAGAGGCAAGAAATGAGTATTTACAGAATGTAGTATTATATGAAGGGACTTTAATAATAGCTGGAAGTAATTTGGAAGATATAGCAGATACAACACAAACATATTGGCATGAAAATATATTTGAAAATAAACATGGAGCTGATATAAACAAAGCAATATTGAATGCATTTGATGATAAAAGTTCAGAAATTGCAGCAGCAAAAGAATATAATGATGATATAAAAAATTTATATACTGAGTTAAAGGATATACCAGAAGGAAGTGAAGATTTATCAGATTTATTAAATATTATAAGTGATACATACAACTCTTATACAGATTTTTATGATTTAGCCATTTATCCAGAAGGCAATTATAATCAATACTCAGAAAATAATAATCAAAGAACAAATGATTTTCTAGACAGTTATAGAGAATTAGAAAATTATATTGAGACAGATAAAGAATTTACTAACCTTGAAAACACATATAAATAATAAATCCATGAAATTTTTAAGTAACGGACGAAGTCGTTGATGCTATGAATGCAGTGAATTTTAAGCAACGGAATCTTTGATTCGTTGGCGCTATGAACGCAGTGAATTTTAAGCAACGGACGAAGTCGTTGACTCTATAAAATGTTATAAAATAAATGTTAAATTCATGTAAAGAAAGACAGGTTATTTTGTTAAGAACATGTAAAAAACTATTCCATGTGTTAAGGGTAGGTAAAAACTGATCAGAATATATTGAATTTACTGACAATTGGCGTATAATTTAGTTAACAATATAAAATTTAATTAACAAATTGAAGGTCTAATAAACAGTATAAAAGTTATATAGGAGGGAAAGGTTATGACTGGTATAGCTTGGGGATTTATGATCGTAGTTTTTGCAATTATTATAGTTACTGCATGTTTGGCATTAAAAACAATTGTCGGTAATCAATAAAAGACTTATATGAAATTCAATTAAGAGTAATTTTTAATTTGTAATTCACCATCCAAACACGTACAAGTGTTAAATAAAATTTAAAGAGGGTATAAATCTTATATTTTAGATTTATACCTTCTTTTATTATATGAATAAGTACTACAAGTATATAAATCAAGTATGGTATTGTTAATTTTACGAAAAAAATAAATTTTATACATAAAAAACACAATCTTATTAATAAAAACATAGTATAATTATATTAAAAAATAAGATGGAGGTATAGTTATGAGAAATTTTGAAAACTATGAAGTTGATGAAAATGAATATATAGAAATACACGACACATATTGTGATGAATGGTCTTTAGATACATATGAAGAAAACGATTTCGAAGTTGATTGTGAAGAGGTTGAGATAAAAGACACATATAAAGAATAAAAGTATTTGATTAAATATTTTATAAAAATAAAATTCATTCCCCTAGATTTATAATAACTGGGGGATTTTTTATTTATTAAAATGCAATCTTATTATTAGAAAAATATAGAAATTTTATGGAAAAATGTATAAAATAATACTTGTAAAAATTAAAAGGAGGGCTTCTATTGAATATTGCTTTAATTGGTTTTGGGGAAGTAGGTAAGTCTTTTGTAAAGCTATTGCAAATAAAAAAACACTTACTGCCTAAAAACATAAAATTAAAATATATAATAAAATCAAATGGGGGTATCTATAATAAAGAAGGTTTAAACATAGATGAAATTGTAAAATATACTAGCTCAAATAATAGTATAGAAAAATATCCTCTATGGTCTAATATTACATTTAAGGATATATTAAAAAACAAAGACGTAGATATATTAATTGAGCTTACAACTACAAATATAATAAATGGACAACCTGGATACACACATATAAAATCTGCTTTAGAAAACAATATAAATGTTATAACTGGAAATAAAGGTCCTATTTTGCTTTATTATAACGAATTAAAAAATATAGCAAATAAAAATAATCTTCACCTAAAAATAGGGTGCACAACAGGGGGAGCACTTCCATCAATCAATATGGGTACGATTGATGTGCTAGGAGCTCAAATAACGGAAATTATAGGGGTTTTAAACGGAACGACAAACTTTATATTAGGAGAAATGGTAAAAGCCAATATAACGTATAAAGAAGCGCTAAAAAGGGCACAAAGTTTAAAAATTGCAGAGAAAGATCCATCACTAGATGTTTTGGGAATTGATACAGCAATTAAAATGGCCATTTTAAGTAAAGTTATATGGGATATAGATTTTGATTTTCAAAAACTAAATATAAAAGGTATAACAGATATTAAATTAAACAATCTATTATTAGAAAATTTTTCTGGCAAAAAGACAAAATTAATTGGGAGAGCTTTCTATTTAAATGGAAATTTTGAATTTGAAGTAGGTCCTATGGTAATAGATAAAGACCATCCACTATATTTTGTAGATGGAAAAAATAAAGGGGTATATTATAAGACAGATATTTTAGGTGATATGACTGTAATTGGAGGGGCATCATCACCACTAAATGCAGCAGCTGCAATATTTAGGGATTTACTGTATATAATTTAGAATAGGAGAATATAAGATGTCGCATATAGTAGCAAAAAAAGAGTATAAAAATTTAGTAGATAGATTAAATAAATTTCCACAAGGGGCACCAGAATCTAAGACATTATATGAAATACTTAATGTTTTATTTACAGAAAGAGAAGCTTACTTAGTATCACAACTTCCAATTGGAGCTTTTAGAGTTAAAACAGCAGCTAGAATTTGGACAATGACGTATGATGAAGCGCTAAAAGTCTTAGATACATTAGCGTCAAGGGCGCTTCTTTTGGACATTGAAGATGAAAAAGGTAAAAAATATATTCTACCTCCACCAATGGCGGGATTTATAGAATTTGCTCTTATGAGGACTAGAGGGGATATAGACCAAAAATTATTAGCAGAACTTTATTATCAATATTTAAATGTAGAAGAAGATTTTATAAAAGATTTATTTTATTCAGCAGAGACAAAATTAGGAAGAGTATATGTGCAAGAAGAAGTATTGAGTAATGAAAATCAAGTAGATATACTAGATTTTGAAAGGGCAACACATATAATTGAAACATCAGAGCACATAGCAGTTGGAATGTGTTATTGTAGACACAAGATGCAACATATGGGTATGGCTTGTGATGCACCTATGGATATATGTATGACTTTTGGAAATACTGCAAACTCTCTAATACAAAATAACTATGCAAGGCGAGTTGATTCTGTTGAATGTAAAGAGCTTTTACATCAAGCTTATGAACATAATCTTGTTCAATGTGGTGAGAATGTAAGAGAAGGTGTTACATTTATTTGTAACTGTTGTGGATGTTGTTGTGAGGCACTTTTAGCAGCTAAAAAATTCGGCAATATGCATCCAGTCCAGACAACAGCTTTTTATCCATCGATAAGCGAAAACTCTTGTGTAAAATGCGGAAAATGTGAGAAAGCATGTCCTATAGATGCTATAAGTTTAATTAAAGACGAAAATAATAATAAAAAAGTAGAAATAGATTATGATGTATGTTTAGGATGTGGTGTTTGTGCTAGAAATTGTCATAAAGGAAGTATAATTTTAAAACGAAGAAAAGAAAAAATAATAACTCCATCTAGTTCTGTACATAGAGTAGTTCTTCAAGCTATTGAAAAAGGTACTTTAGTCGATCTTATTTCAGAAACAGAAGCATTTAAAAACCACAGAGTTATGGCATCTATACTTTCTGCAATTTTGAAAATGTCTCCAGTAAAACAGCTTTTAGCAAAGGACCAAGTAAAATCGATTTATCTTGATAGGCTACTTAGAGTAAAAAAATAGTTTTTGCATTTTAAGATATTATTGCTATTCATATAAATTTAATAAATTGATTATAATGTGTAAATAAAAT
>OLNJ01000865.1_pt1 | contig 20393 bp, 16 predicted proteins | sample 1672191 | NCBI WGS metagenome assembly OLNJ01 (sample SAMEA3136657, study PRJEB25190) | human gut metagenome | biome: human gut; feature: human-associated habitat; material: faeces | place: Austria | collected 2013 | reverse complement strand
AAAAGTTAAAAATACACTTTATTTATATATAAGTAATATATTATATAATATTATACTTGAACAATATAGAAAAAAAGAGATGTTTGACTTTCTAATGGAAAATTACTTTTTTTTAAAGCAAGATGAAATATTAGAAGTTGAAGAGATTATTACGAGCGTTTTAAAAGGGGATTCTACAGTAAATGATGATAGAATGATATATTGTATAAATAAAGTGAATTCTATAATTGAAAAAATAAAAGAATGTTTAGAAGAAAATGAAGAGATTAATATTCAAGGGTTTATAACTTTTAGAATGAAAGAACTAAGGCAAGGGATTGAAGATGTAATAGAAAAAGTTGTAGAAGAATACATGGTAGAAAAAGAATATAAGGAATTTGTGAAATTATTAAAATACTTTGTTGATATTCAAGAGAGCAGAATTGATGAAATAAATATTTATATACAAGATGGTGGAGGATATATTATTAAAGATAAATATGGTAATGATATATTTGAAGAATTTATTAAAGAACTTTCAGAGTGTAAGGTAGATACAGAAGCTAATATAGAGGATATTATAATAAGTGGCTTAATTACTAATGCACCTAAAAGTGTAATAATTCATGGGAAAGATAAATGTAATAATAAAGAGTTCATAAATACAATAATTAATGTCTTTGGCGAAAGAGCATATTGTTGTAAAGGATGCAGTGAGTGCAAAATAGTTAAGACAAAAATCTAGTTATGTTATTATTAAGAAAAATATAGTTTCTAATTTTTAGATTTAGGAATTATTAAAATAGATTATTTTAAGGCGACTAGGATAGTCGCCTTTATTATATTACTAATAAAATTTTATACAGTACTATGAAAATAAATGTAAAGATGGTAAAATACATGGAGGACAAATATTACTACCCAACAAATAAAAATAATATATGTAGAGCAAAATAATAAAAGTAGTTAAAATGAAACCTACGAGGTGAGGATATGCAATTTAATTTAAGAAAAAGTAATAAACTTAAAGGAGTACAGATTTTAGCATTAGGTTTCTTAGTAGTGATATTAATAGGTGCTATAATTTTAACGTTACCGATATCATCTGCTACTAGACAATATACTAATTTTTTAGATGCACTATTTACATCAACATCAGCTGTTTGCGTAACAGGGTTAGTAACGCTAGATACTGGAACTCATTGGAGTATGTTTGGTCAAACAATTATTATGCTTTTAATTGAAATTGGTGGCTTAGGATTTATGTCTTTTACAACACTGATAGCAATTATATTAGGTAAAAAAATAACATTAAGAGATAGGTTGATATTACAAGATGCTATGAATACATTTAATATTCAGGGACTTGTAAAGATGGTTCAATATGTATTAACATTTACTATAACTGTTCAACTATCAGGGGCACTTTTATTTTCAACACAGTTTATTCCTAAATATGGAATAGGTAAAGGGATGTTCTATAGTTTATTCCATTCTATTTCAGCTTTTTGTAATGCTGGATTTGACTTGTTTGGTAACTTTTCAAGCTTAACAAGTTATAGTAGTAATTGGGTAGTTATATTAGTAGCTAGTGCTCTAATTATTATTGGGGGTATTGGTTTTGCTGTTTGGATTGAAGTATATAACTTTAAAAGTATGAAAAAACTTTCTATACATTCTAAAATGGTTATTTTAGTTACTGCTATTTTGGTTGTAGGAGGAACAATACTTATGTTTATTTTCGAACATAATAATCCAAATACATTGGCAAATATGAATATAGGAGATAAGCTTGTAAATTCATTTTTTGCAGCTGTAACTCCAAGAACTGCAGGATTTAATTCTATTTCTACAGATGGAATGACAAATGCAGGTAATTTATTAACAATTATACTTATGTTTATAGGTGGATCTCCAGGATCAACAGCTGGAGGAATTAAAACAACTACAATAGGAGTATTAATAGTAACTGTTATTTGTGTTATTAGAGGTCGTGAGGATGCAGAAGCATTTAAAAAAAGATTTCCTAAAGAGTTAGTATATAAGGCTTTTACATTATTTTTTATAGGTGGAGTTTTAGTGATGAGTGCTACTATGCTTTTATCATATACAGAACAAGGAGCATCATTCCTTTCACTTTTATATGAAACTACATCAGCTTTTGCAACGGTAGGATTAACTGTAGGATTAACTCAACAGCTTACTGAAGTAGGTAAGGTTTTAATAATGATAATGATGTATTTAGGTAGAGTTGGCCCATTAACAGTAGTTCTATCATTAATGAGAAACAAAAAAAATAATGGTGTAAAATATCCAGAAGGAAAAATTCTAATAGGTTAGGAGAGTAATTATGTCAAAAAATAAACAATTCGTAGTTATAGGGTTAGGGAGATTTGGAGAGTCTGTTGCAAAGACACTTTATGGATTAGGCCATGATGTATTAGCTATAGATATGGATGAAGATATGGTTCAAGAGATTTCAGACTCTGTAACACATGCAGTACAAATGGATGCAACTGATGAGTCAGCTCTTAGAACGTTAGGGCTAAGAAATTTTGACGTTGCAGTAGTAACAATAGGTTCAAATATACAAGCTAGTGTTATGGTAACACTTCTAGTTAAAGATCTAGGAGTTAAATATATAATAGCAAAAGGACAAAGTGATTTACATGCTAAGGTATTATATAAAATAGGTGCAGATAGAGTAGTATTACCAGAAAAGGATATGGGAGTGAGAGTAGCTCATAATCTTGTATCTGCAAGTATTTTAGATTATATAGAACTTTCACCTGATTATAGTATAATGGAAATGAAAGCTTTAGAAGAGTGGAATGGAAAGAATCTTACAGAGTTAAAGCTTAGAAGTAGGTATGGAATTAACGTAATGGCTATAAAGAAAGATGATGATATAAATATTTCTCCAAGTGCTGATGAAGTTATTTCTTCAGATGATATAATAGTAGCTATTGGATCAGCAGAAGATTTAGCTAAAATAGAAGAAATTATGGCTAAACAAAAATAGAGGTGTATAAGTTGATATCAATAGAAAGTAAAGAAAATGCTTTTTTTAAATTAGCTAAAAAGTTAAAAGATAGAAAAGGTAGAAGTAAAGAACAAAAATATATAATCGAAGGTTTTAGGTTGATACAAGAAGCATTTAAAGCAGGATGCAAAGTAGATTCTATTGTTGTAAATAATGATGGTGCAAAGAAAATAAATCAATATTTAGAACAGTATATAGACTGCGTAAAAGTATATTTAATGGAAGATAGCCTTTTTTCGCAGCTTACTTCAACTGAGAATCCACAAGGTATAATTGCATTATTAGAAATTGAAGATAACAGAGAAAATTTAAATGGTGATTTTTATCTTCTATGCGATAAAGTTCAAGATCCTGGTAATTTAGGAACTATAATTAGAACTGCTCATGCAGCAGGAGTAACTGGAATAATATTAACAAAAGGTACTGTAGATATATATAACGATAAGGTTATTAGATCTACTATGGGTTCTATATTTTATGTTCCAATAATACATGATAATGATTTAACTTTTTTAAAAGGACTAAAAGATGATGGATTTAGCTTAGTTGCTACATCTCTTCAAGAATCTAAGGATTTCTTTAGAGAGGACTTAAGTGGAAAGATAATTCTTTCAGTAGGAAATGAAGGAAATGGTATCAGTGATGAAATATTTGAAATGGCAGATATCAAAGTGAAAATACCAATGCCAGGTGGAGCAGAGTCATTAAATGTAGCTATAGCAACATCAATAATTTTATTTGAAAGAGTTAGACAAAATATATCAAATAAATAAATTTACATAAAACTATTGAAAATATTGTCTTTTAGATGTATAATCAGTTGTAATTTAATATAAAAATACTATGATTGAGAGAGTAGATATAAAGACTTTTTCAGGGAGAAAAGGTCATGACTGTAAGCCTTTTTATTAGAATTTATATTGAAGTTCACTCAGGAGTACTAGCTGTGAAACAAAGTAGTAGCTAGCGGTTTTTGCCGTTATTAAAATTAAGTTGGATATTTGTTTTATAATAAATATCAATTAGGGTGGTAACGCGGATATTTCGTCCCTTTGTAGGGGGCTGAATATCCTTTTTTTATTAAAAAAAATACCATAATTTAATTCGTTAGAAGGGAGAATACAAATGCAAGAAAAATTATTAGCAATTAAAGAAGCTGCTTTTGATGAAATATCTGCTGCAGAAAATAGTGGAGCATTAGAAGAAATAAGAGTTAAATACCTTGGGAAAAAAGGGGAACTTACTACTATTCTTAGAAGTATGGGAGCTTTATCAAAAGAAGAAAGACCAGTAGTTGGGAAGTTAGTTAATGAAGCTAAAAATGAAGTAGAAGAAAGATTAGAAGAGGTTAGCAAAAAGATTAAGGAAAAAGAAAAGAATGCTAAACTTGCTAGTGAAGTTATAGATATATCGTTACCTGGTAAAAGAAATGTTATAGGGAAAAGACACCCATTAGATTTAACATTAGAAAGTATGAAAGAAATATTTATTTCAATGGGATTTACTGTAGAAGAAGGTCCAGAAGTTGAATTAGATCATTACAACTTTGAAGCATTAAATATACCTAAAGACCATCCAGCGAGAAGTGAACAAGATACTTTTTATATAAACGATAATATAGTACTTAGAACTCAAACTTCTCCAGTTCAAATTAGAACTATGGAAAAACAAGAACCTCCTATAAAGATGATATCTCCAGGGAAGGTTTATAGATCAGATGCTGTAGATGCTACTCACTCACCAATATTCTATCAAATGGAAGGTTTAGTAATTGATAAGGGAGTTACTTTTGCAGATTTAAAAGGAACTTTAGAATTATTTGCTAAAAAGATGTTTGGAGATAAGGTAGTAACTAAATTTAGACCACATCACTTCCCATTTACAGAGCCATCAGCAGAAATGGATGCAACTTGTTTTGTATGTGGTGGTGAAGGTTGTAGAGTATGTAAAGGAAGCGGATGGATTGAAATACTAGGATGTGGAATGGTTCATCCTGAAGTATTAAGAAATTGCGGAGTAGACCCAGAAGTTTATAGTGGATTTGCCTTCGGATTTGGTGTAGATAGAATGGTTATGCTTAAATACGGAATAGATGATATCAGATTATTATACGAAAGTGATATGAGATTTTTAAATCAATTTTAATTAGGAGGTAAAGTGAGATGAAAGTACCATATAATTGGTTAAAAGATTATGCAGAAGTAAATGTAGATGCAGTTACATTAGGTGATAAATTAACTCTTTCAGGTTCAGCTGTAGAAGAGGTTATTATACAAGGTGACAATATAAAAAATGTTGTGACGGGTAAAATTACTAAGATTGAAAAGCATCCAGATGCTGATAGATTAAGTGTATGTCAAGTAAATATTGGGGCTGAAGAAGAAATACAAATAGTTACAGCAGCAACTAATATGAAAGAAGAAGATGTAGTTCCAGTTGCTCTTCATAAATCAATTTTAGCTGATGGAACTGAAATTAAAAAAGGTAAGATGAGAGGTGTAGTATCTAACGGAATGTTCTGTTCTGAAGAAGAATTAGGAATTGCTGGAGATGAACCAGTTCATGGATTAATGATATTACCACAAGATGCACCTCTTGGAATGGATATAAAAGAATATTTAGGATTAAATAAAGCTATATTAGATTTTGAAATTACTTCAAATAGACCTGACTGTTTAAGTATAGTTGGTATGGCTAGAGAAACAGCAGCAACGTTAAGAACTTCTTATAAGATGCCAAATATGAGCTATGAAGTTAAGTCATCAGCTAATATTAATGATGAATTAAAAGTTGAAGTTAGAGATGATTTATGTAGAAGATACATGGCTAGAGGTGTTAAAAATGTAAAGGTAATGCCATCGCCAGGTTGGATGCAAGAAAGACTTTTAGAAGCAGGGGTTAGACCTATTAATAACATAGTTGATATAACTAATTTTGTTATGTTAGAGATTGGTCAACCAATGCACGCTTTTGATGCTAGACAAATAGAAAGCGGTAAAATAGTTGTTGAAAAAGCTAAAGATGGAGAAAAGTTTACTACTTTAGATGAAGTTGAAAGAGAATTAACTTCAGATTTCTTAATGATTAAAGATGGAGAAAAATCAGTTGCTCTAGCTGGAATTATGGGTGGATTAAACTCAGAAATTCAAGATGATACAACAGAAGTTATTTTTGAATCAGCAAACTTTGAAGGAACTAATATAAGAGTTAGCTCTAAGAAGTTAAACTTAAGATCTGAAAGTTCTTCAAGATTTGATAAAGATATAGATCCAAACTTAGCTAAACTTGCAATAGATAGAGCTTGTGCACTTATTTGTGAACTAGGTTGCGGAGAAGTTATGGAAGGAACTATAGATGTTTATAATCAAGTTAAAGAAGAAGGTTCTATAACTGTAGACTCAGCTTGGATTAATAAGTTCTTAGGAACAGAGATATCTAAGGAAGAAATGAAAGAAGCTTTAGATTCTCTAGATTTAAAAACAGAGATTAACGGTGAAATGTTAGTAATAACTATACCAACATTTAGAATAGATATAGCTATAAAAGAAGATATTGCTGAAGAAGTAGCTAGAATTTATGGATATGATAAGATTCCAACAACAGTATTTAAGGTATCAACTGAGAGAGAACCTAAATATAAGAATGAATTACTAACTGATAAAGTTGTAGATATAATGATTGGTAGTGGTGTAAATCAATCTATTAGCTACTCATTTGTATCACCTAAGGTATTTGATAAAGTTAATGTACCTGAAGATAGTGAACTTAGAAATGTTGTAAAGATAAAGAATCCATTAGGTGAAGATTACAGTGTAATGAGAACTACTACTTTACCATCAATAATGGAATGTTTAGCTAGAAACTACTCTAGAAATAATGATTATGTCAGATTATTTGAAATAGGAAGAGTATATATTCCTAATGAAGTAGAAACTGAGCTACCAACAGAAAAGAATATTTTAACTATAGGTATATATGGAGATTGCGATTACCTTGATCTTAAAGGTATAGTTGAAAATGTAATCGAAGGATTAGGGATAGATAAAGCTAAATATGCTCGTGAAAGTGAAAATCCAAGCTACCATCCAGGAAAAACTGCTGCATTAATGGTTAGAAATAAGAAAGCAGGAGTATTTGGAGAAGTTCACCCAGATGTAACTGAAAATTATGGTATAGATGTAGATTGTTATGTTGCAGAATTAGATTTAGATATGTTATTCCAAGCAGCAACAACTGTAAAGGCATATAAACCATTACCAAAGTTCCCAGCTGTAACTAGAGATATTGCACTTTTATGTGATGACTCTATATTAGTTGCAGATATAGAAGATTGTATAAGAAGAGCTGGTGGAAACTTAGTAGAGAAAGTACAATTATTTGATATCTATAAGGGAGCACAAATACCAGAAGGTAAAAAGTCAATTGCTTACGCTATAGCTTACAGAGATGAAAAGAAAACTTTAGAAGATAAAGATATATCTAAAGTTCACGATAAAATTCTAAAAGCATTAGAACACAAACTAGGAGCTGTGTTAAGATAAGTAAGCCTCCAAATCTTAGATTTGGCAAGGCGAACTTACTCCTTCGACCTAAGGAGAAGGAGTTTCTCCTAAAAAATTAAATCACAGATTTAGCTAGTGAAAGTTATACAGAGTATAAATGACGATCCAAATCTTGAAGTTGGATATCGGAATTTATGCATAGCTAAGTAAGCCTCCAAATCTTAGATTTGGCAAGGTGAACTTACTCCTACGAACGTATGTGAGTAGGAGTTTCCTTTTAACTTAAAAACAAAGTAGTAATTCGTTTTTGAATTACTACTTTATTTTTATAAAATATTTATTTAAAACTTTATAAGGGTGATAAGATTCTTTTGATTTTTGCAAACCTTCATGACCACAATCTTCTTGTCTATTTACGTAGATAGTATCACTAAAGCTTGTTTTTAAAAATTCATTATTAATAAAAGCATATACACCACGATAGTTTGCATTACATTTTTCGATATGGATTATTGCTGAATCTTTAAATTTTTCTCCAATTGAAAAACCAACTAACTTGTTATCAACATATAATGCTATAGATTTCAAAGATAAATCATCAAGTGAATATAAAATATTTTTTACAGCTATAGGTTCTATCAATAGCTCTTTAGAGCAAATACATTTTTTATTTTCCCATTTATTTAGAAGATCTAAGCAGTCTTCAATAATTTTTTCATTATTAATAGACGAATAATTGTAGTTGTATAAATTAATAAAATTATTGTAATGATTTCTTTTTTTATGATACTTCTTCCCTTTAAGGTTTATCAAATCACTAGTAAGATAGATATATTCAAATGATTTTTTATTTTCAAGTATTTCTAAGTCATAATTGTTTTTTAGTAGCTCAATATGATCACTATCAATATCACCTAATAGATATTGATAATTTTCATAGTTTGATTTTAAATAATCTAAAGTTTTATATAATGATTCTACATTTTTATAATAAGGCATCATGAAGAAAAAGCCTTTTTCATCATCATATTTTTGAATTACTAAGGTATCGTAAATAGTAGTTAAATTAGTTTTACAAAGGTCTTTCCATAAATATAGTGAATTAAAAGAATATTCATATGAAGATGTATTTATAAAATTAGAATAGTAGTTTATCAAGTTTTTATCTTTATAAGAAATTGGATGTAAATCTAACAAAACTGTCCTCTCCTTTGTGAAAAAATATATATAGTTTATAATATTTTTTTAGAAAAGAGATGGTGATAATTATAATGATATTTAGAAAGATAAATAGAAACTTGTAATTATATATGAATATATGTAAAATATAAAAGAAAAACTATTAAGTATTAATTAATAAATTTCTATTATGAAGAAATAGACATTAAGGAGTAGACAATGAGTAGTATAAATAATAAAGTTTTAGAAGAAAAAATTGGACAACTTAAAAAAGCTATTGAGATAGTTGGTGGACAAGAAGAAATAATAGATAAGTGGAGTAATAATGACAAAATAATGAATTATATTATTACTAAACTTTTTGAAGAAGGTAAAGTAACATTTAATGTTTGTAATAAAGAATACTCTATAAATGAATTATTAGGTATAAAATTAGATTATGAGAAATATTTCTTAAAAAATAAAAATAAAACTATTGAGAATATAATTTATAAGATTAAAAAGTATGATACTAGTCTTGATTCATTAATAAGAAAATATAAAAAGACAAGAGGAATTGAAGAATATAATAAAATGTTCTCTACATTAGAAAAGACGTATAGAAGAGATATTAATATGATAATTTTAAGAGAAGTTGATAATGTTGCAGTAGAAGCATTGTTTGCTGGTGAAGAAGAAAAGTACTATGGGGAATACTTAAATCAAAAAAAGAAAGCATTACTAGATGGAGTTATGAGTAAGATGGGAATAGTTTAATTAATAATTAAGAATTAGTAAACAAGAATTTATTTATAAAAGTCAGCGAAAGCTGACTTTTTATATTAATTATTAATCTTTAACTATCTATAGATTTTACTCCTTCATTTTTAAAGCTAGGAACGTAACTTTCGGAACTAGTACCTTCCTCTTGGATAAATCCGTTTTTTACACCTATACTTATTGCATAATTTACAAGTGAATCATAAATTTTAGGATTTATAGATTTATTTATTTCCGGAAAGTTCTTAGCATTATGTAAAGGAGTGTATTGATTCATAAAAGATATATATATATCATCTCCGAAGTTGTTATAAAGTGTATCTATAACCTTCTTAGAATCAAACAAAAGACCAGGTAGTAATAAATGCCTTACTATAACTCCTTTTTGAATTATATCATCTTTGAATTGTGGCTTACCTACTTGTGAAACCATTTCTTTTATGATTTCTAATGTATTTTTGCTATAGCCTTGAGCCTTTGAATATTTAATTGCATATTTATCATCAAAGTATTTAAAATCTGGTAGATAAACATCTATATATCCATTAAGCATTTTTATAGTTTCTAATGAATCAAATGAATTAGTGTTATAAAGTATAGGAATATTAAGTCCTTTGCTTTTTGAGATTTTTAAAGCTTCAATTATTTGAGGTACATAATGTGTTGGTGTAACTAAGTTAATATTATGGGCTCCTTGAAGTTGAAGTTCTAAAAATATTTCTGACAATCTTTCTATAGATATTTCTAAGCCATTTCCTTCTTGTGATATAGAGTGATTTTGGCAAAATACACATTTTAAGTTACAATTAGAGAAGAAAACTGTACCAGATCCGTTATTTCCAGAAATACATGGCTCTTCCCAATAATGAAGTTTAGCTCTTGCTATTTTTAATGAAGCAGTAGAATTACAAACACCTATTTGGCCATTAAGCCTATTTACATTACAGTTTCTTACACAAAGAGTACATTTTTCTAATAAAAAATTATAGTTCAATATAAACACCTCTATGAAAGTATATCAAGGTTAAGAAAATTTATCAAATAATCTCCTAAACTGTGGTATTAACTAAGGAAGGTATAGTTATTTAAAGCTTAATATGGTATAATATAAGTAATTATAGTAAACGAGGGGTGTAACATGAACACGGTAACGGTTAAGATAAATGGTGTGGAATATAATTTAAAAGGCAAAGAAAATGAAAAATATCTGCTAGCAGTAGCAGAGTATGTTGATGGTAAGTTCAAAGAAATATCAGCAAATAATAATAAGCTAAGTACCACAGCTGTTGCTGTATTATCAGCCTTAAATATTGCTGATGAATATTTTAAGTGTGAACTAGATAATGAAGAATTAGTTAAAAGAAAAAATTCTTTAGAAGAAAAGTGTATGGCTCTAAAAGAAAGACTTAAAGAAGTTAAGGTAGATTCTGAAGAGTATAACAAAACAAAGAACAATGAGATTGATAATTTAAAAAGTATTATTTGTTCTATGGAAGAGAAAATTAAAGAAGTTGATAATCTATATAGTACAATAGATAATTTGCATAAAGAATTAGAAGAAACAAAGCAAAAGTTACAAGCTGAAAAGGAAGAATTAGAAAAGAATTTTGTAACAAAAACAGAAGAGTTAAAACAAAATTTTGCTTATGAAAAAGATAGTTTAACAGAATCTTATGATAGAAAAGTAGAAGAATTAAAGAATGCTTTAGAAGGTAAAAAACAAGAACTTACTTTACTTAATTTAAAAAATGAAGAGTTGAAAAAAGCAGAGGTTTCTTTAAAAGATGAAGTAATATTAAAGGAAAAAGAAATTGAAGAGTGTAAATATAATAGTGATGAAATTAAAAAACTAAAGAGTAGAATAAATAGTATAGAAAATGAAAAAGAAGTTCTTAAAAAGAGTAATAAAGAGTTGAAGTTCAAATTGCAAAATTCAAGATATAAATTATTAGACTTAGAGAAAAAATTAAATGATGCAAATTTTAACCTTGCAATAGAGAAAAAAATAAAAAATCCATTGTTAAAATAAGAGTCTGTCCTATTGCGGACAGGCTTTTCTTTTAGAAATATGGTTAAGTTAAGATGGAAAAGTAAATATATTTATGATATAACAAAATAAGTACAAAATAAACAAAAGAGTAAATTTAAATTATATAGGAGAGATTCTTATGAAAAGAGTGGAAGTTCTAGCTCCGGCTGGTAGCATGGAAAGTCTTTATGCTGCGATAAATAAAGGTGCTGATGCAGTATATCTTGGAGGAAATAAGTTTTCAGCAAGAGCATATGCATCAAATTTTGATAATGATAATATGATTAAAGCTATAGATTATGCTCATAGTTATGACGTTAAGGTATATGTAACATTAAATACTATTCTTAAGGAAAATGAAATAGATGAGGCTGTAAAATATGTAGGATTCTTATATGAAATAGGAGTAGATGCTTTAATAATACAAGATGTAGGCTTGCTAAAGAGGGTAAGAGAAGATTTTAAAGATTTTGAATTGCATGCATCAACTCAATTAACGGTACACAATGGAGAAGCAGCTTTATATTTTAAAGACAAGGGGTTTCATAGAATAGTTTTATCAAGAGAATTAAGTTTAGATGAAATTAAATATATATCTAAAGATTTAGCTATAGAGACAGAAATGTTTGTTCATGGAGCATTATGTATAAGTTATTCTGGACAATGTTTAATGAGTTCTATTATAGGTGGAAGAAGTGGTAATAGAGGTAGATGTGCTCAACCGTGTAGAATGGAATACACTTTAAAGGGTGAAAAGTCTGGTGAAAAAAGAGGATATCTATTAAGTCCTAAAGATATGTGTACTATAGAAGATGTAAATGAAGTTATAAATACTGGTACGTATTCATTAAAGATTGAAGGTAGAATGAAGAGAGCTGAATATGTGGCAGGTGTAGTTGATAACTATAGAAAAGCAGTAGATAAAGCTTTATTTAACTCAAAATATGATAGTCAAGCTGGAAAGAGACAGTTACTTCAATTATTTAATAGAAGTGGATTTACAAAAGCATTCTTACAAAAAGATACAGGCAAGGATATGATGAGCTATAATTCACCTAAAAATGCAGGAATTCCATTAGGAAAGGTTGATAATAATGGTGAAGTAGTGCTGAAAGAGGATATTAAGCTTGGTGATGGAATTAGATATAGAGATAAAGGATTTACATTAAGTAAGATGCTTTTAAATGGTAATGAGATTAAAGAAGGTAAAAGAGGAGATAAAGTAAAAATATTTCCAATAGATTATAAAAAAGGTGATGAATTATTTAAAAGCTTAAATAAAGAGTTATTTGATGAATTAGAAGGATATTTAAAACCATTTTATAAGAAGATACCATTAAAAGCTAATGTAAGATTTGAGATTGATAAACCTTTTTATTTAGAAGTTACTTACAATGGAAAAGACTACAAATTCTTAGGAGAAGTCGTTCAAAGGGCTGAAAAAAGACCATTAGATAAAGAGAGAATAGAAGATGCTTTAAAAAAATCAGGAGATGTTCCTTTTAAATTTGAAGAAGTAGTTTTTGAAAATTTTGAAGATGGATTTTTAAGAGTAGCTGATTTAAATAATTTAAGAAGAGATGCGTTAGAATCTATAGCTAAAAGCATAAGTAAGAGTTATAGAAGAAGAAGACCTGATAAGATAATATATAAAGATAATATAATTAATAAGGAAAATATAAATGAAGTATTTAGCTGTATTACAAAAGAACAGGCAAATGCATTAATAGAATGTGGAGCTAAGGATATAGCATTTGATTTATTTAGTAGAGAATTAAATGCTTTGAGATCAAAGGATTTAATAGAGTTTAGTGAGAAATATAAAGGTGATATTAGGTTTTATGTAAAGACATCTACTATAGTTAAAGGTGAATTTAACTCTGTATGTGAAACTATAAATAAGGTTAAACCTTATATTAAAGGTATAGTTAGTTCTAATGTAGGGATAATAAATGTATTTAAGGATGAGTTATATATAATTGGTGATTATAAATTAAATATAATGAATTCAGAAAGCTTAAAATTTTATCAAAAGGATATAGAGTTACCTACTTTAAGCTTAGAACTTAATAGAGGAGAAATAAAAGCTCTTGCTAAAAAAGCAAAAGGAAATATGGCTATGATAGTTTATGGCAAACCAGAGCTAATGATAAGTGAATATTGTCCTATAGGAAGTACTTTTGGTGGAAAAAATTCAGAACAGAAGTGTAATATTGCATGTTCAAAGGATAAATTTACACTTATTGATAGAGTTAATGAAAGATTAAGAGTTATGACTGATCTTTATTGTAGAAGCTATATATTAAATCCTGTTCCATTAAACTTATTTGATGAAATAGATTCTATAAAAGAATTTGGAATAACATCATTCAGATTTGATTTTAGAGATGAAAGCTATGATGAAGTTAAGAAAGTTTATAATATTTATAAAAATAATTTAGACTTTGAAAGTAAAGATTATACAAAAGGACAATTTAGAAGAGGAATAGAGTAAGAGGGATGGTCATGAAAATAATTGCTATATTATTACTTTTTATAGGATGTATCTTTAGTATATATGAAATGATAGATTCTAATAAATTAATAAGATATGAGTGGTTTAAAAGTCTTGATAGAAGTAAAAAAATTAATGCCACAGCATTGTTAAAAAATTTTTGGAAGAGAAATATAATTTTAATAGCATTGATGCTGGGAATGATTTTAATAGTATTATCTACTTTTAGCAAGACTGGGAATAGATACGAAAATATTATAAGTATAATATCAATAATTTTTGCTGTGCTTTTTATAATCTTTAGTATTTTAAGTAGAATAAAATATGATAATAAGATAAACGAATTTAAGTAGGTAAATAAGGAGAGAGTTATGAAAGAAAAAACTCTAAGAGTGCTAGAATTTAATAAAATTAAAGATAAATTAAGATCATATGCAATAACAGAGAGTGGTAAGAGATTAGTTGACGAACTTGCGCCATATAAGTCTATATTTGAAGTGAAGAATAAATTAGAAGAAAGCAATGAGGCTTTAGATATACTTATAAGAAAAGGAGCACCGCCATTTGAAGGGTTATTTGATACAAGAGAAGCTTTAGAAAGAGCGGGAAAAGGTGGAGTTTTAACAGCTGGTCAACTTTTAAGAATTGGTGGAATGCTTAGATGTTCTAGGAGATTTAAAGAGTATATTGAAAGAAAAGAAGATGAGATATCATATAAGCATTTAGAAGACTTGGCATATATTCTTACACCGATAAGAAAGTTGGAGAGTGATATTGAAAATGCCATAGTTTCTGAAGAGGAAATAAGTGATAAGGCAAGTGGAACTTTATATGGAATAAGACGAAGTTTAAAAGAGAAAAATTCATCTGTAAGGGAAAAGATTAATTCTATAGTTAGAGCTAATTCTAAGTATTTACAAGATTCTCTTTATACAATGAGAGGAGATAGATATGTAATACCTGTTAAGGCAGAATATAAAGGTGCCGTTCCAGGATTAGTACATGATCAAAGCTCTACTGGAGCTACTTTGTTTATTGAACCAATGAGCTTAGTTAATTTAAATAATGAAATAAAAGAACTTATGCTTAAAGAAAAGGCGGAAATAGAAAGAATATTATCTGAACTTTCTTCAAAAGTATATGATAATATCGAAGAAGTAAGGAACAATTATAAAATTTTAACAGAGCTAGATTTTATTTTTGCGAAAGGTAAATACGCATCAAATCTAAATGCAGTAATACCTACTGTTAGAGAGGATAGAAGCTTTGATATAATTGGAGGAAAACATCCTCTTATTGACCCGAAGGTAGTTGTTCCTTCGGATATATATTTAGGGGAAGAATTCACAACACTTATGATTACTGGTCCTAATACTGGTGGTAAAACAGTAACTTTAAAGACTGTTGGACTTTTACACCTTATGGCATTAAGTGGATTGTTAATACCAGCAAGAGATGGATCAGCAGTAGGTTTCTTTAAAGAAATATTTGCAGATATTGGTGATGAGCAAAGCATAGAGCAATCTTTATCAACTTTTTCATCTCATATGACTAATATAGTATCGATTTTAGAAGATGCTGATGAAGATTCATTGGTGTTATTTGATGAATTAGGTTCAGGTACAGATCCAACTGAAGGGGCTGCTTTGGCTGTAGCGGTAATTGAAACACTTAAAAATAGAGGTACTAGACTTATAGCAACAACTCACTATAGTGAGTTAAAAGGTTATACGCTTAGAACAGTAGGAGTTGAGAATTCATCTGTAGAGTTTGACGTTGAGACTTTAAAGCCTACATATAGGTTGTTAATTGGTATTCCAGGAAAGTCAAATGCATTTGAAATTTCTAAAAGACTTGGATTAGGTGAAGATATAATTGTAAAAGCTAAAGATTATATGTCTAAAGAAAATCTTCAATTTGAAGATCTTATTAGAGATTTACAAGAAAAGAGCATAATTGCTAATAAAGATGCAAGAGAAGCAAAGAGAATAAAAGAAGAAGCAGAAGAGCTTAAAAAGAAATACGAAGAAAAACTTCAAAAGTTAGATAAAGTTAGAGATAAGGCATATGAAGAAGCAAGAAGAGAAGCTAAAGATATAATAAGCAGAGCTAAAGATGAAGCCGATGAAATAGTTAAGGCTATGCGAGAACTTGAGAAAATGGGAATTGCAGAAGGTGGAAGAAATAGGCTTGAAGCAGAAAGAAGAAAGCTTAAGGAAAGTCTTGAAGAAAAAGAAGCTGCAATGATTAAAGTAAGAGAAAACAATGGAGAGCCTTTAAAAAATGTTACACTAGGAATGGAAGCATTTTTACCTTCTTTAAATCAACGAGTTATTGTAATTTCAATGCCTGACAATAAAGGTGAAGTACAAGTTGAAGCAGGTATAATGAAAATAAATGTTAAACTAAAGGATTTAAGAAAAGTTGAAGTTACTCCAGTAAAGAAAGAAAAGAAAAAAAGAGAGGTAAAGTTAAATTTAAAATCTGTTGAGAGTAGAATAGATTTGAGAGGAATGGATGCTGAGGAAGCGTGTTATAGAACTGATAAATATTTAGATGAAGCATATATGGCTAATTTAGGAGAAGTTACTGTTGTTCATGGAAAAGGTACTGGAATTCTTAGAAAAGCTATAAATGATATGTTAAAAAGACATCCTCATGTTAAATCATATAGACTAGGTGTATATGGTGAAGGTGGAGATGGAGTAACTATAGTTGAGTTAAAATAGATACTAGTTGGGGTAAAGATTTTATATATCTTTGCTCCAATTTTTATGGATAAATTAATTGTTATGTAATTTAAAAGATAAATAGACTATGCTATAATTGTAGTATATTGGAGGGATATTGTATGTATTTAATTAGTGCTTGTTTATGTGGTGTAAATTGTAAATATAATGGTGGTAATAATTATTCTAAATATTGCGATGATTTATTTAAAAGTGGTAAGGCAATACTTATTTGTCCTGAACAATTAGGGGGATTACCTACTCCTAGAGTTCCTAGTGAAATGAATAATGAAGCTGAGGAAATATTAAAAAGAAGAGGTAAAATATTAACTAAAGATGGAAGGGATGTTACAGAAGAATTTGTAAAAGGCGCAAAAGAAGTTGAAGAAATTGCTAAAAAGCTTAATATAGAAGGTGCTATATTAAAAGATGGTAGTCCTTCGTGTGGTGTTAATTATATTTATGATGGGACTTTTAAGGGAAATAAAATAAAAGGTAGAGGTATTACTGCAGAAATTTTAGTTCAAAACGGAATTTCTGTTATAAGTGAAAATGATATAGGAGGAAAATAGATGGGGATATTTGATTTTTTCAAAAATAAAGAACATAAAAGAGTAGAAGATGAAGAAAAAATAGAATATATAAATGAAGAAGATAGTTATGGGGAAAATGAAGAAATAAAAACAATAGAAAGCATCCAATATAATTTTAAAATAGAGGAAAGTTTTGATGAAATAAAATCTAAAGAGGTAGAGCAGAACTTTGAAGAAATGTCTCCAGAGAGATTAGATTATATAATCACTGAAGAAATTTTAAAAGTAATTGAAAACTATACAGATTTTGATTCTGTACAAGACACTGTTAAAGAAGCTACAAGAGCCATTGGTGTAAGAAACGTTGAGCATGTTAAAGATTATTTAAAGGGAAGAGTATCAAAACCACAAAGATGGAAGATGAAATATGAAGAATTAGGACAATGGGGTAGGACGGTTGAAAATGCGGTTCTAACCATTTTATATGGATTTGGTGAGGATGGTGTTGATGAGTTATTAAAGATATCTGTAATGCCGTCAGAAGTAAGCTTTAAAGCTATTAATTTGCTTTGTAAGCTTGCAGCAAGAGATATTGAAAGACAAAAAATTATTGATTCAATAATATATATTATGAAACCATTAAGAGAAGATGAAATTATTAGAGTTTTAACTTTCTTATCTCAAATTAAGAATAGTGCAAAAGTAGATAGACTATTAGAGTTATATTATAAAAAATATTTATTAGATAATAATTTAGAATATGCTTATGATACTGTAATTAATAGAATTAATTTAAGAGGAAGTTATATAGAAGATGAGCTTATATTTTTTAAAGTGTTAGCTCTTTATGATGGAAAATTAGACGCAGATTTAATACTAAAAGGTGAAAAAGGCATTATAGATTTTACTAATGTGCCAGACGATATTAGAGTTAAAGCAGCTGTAAGTTATTATTCATTAAATAAAGATGATAATGAAATAAATTATAGATTATTGTACTTAAAAGATAACTCTTTAGATTTAGAATTACGAAAGTTTTTATCAACTGTAATTTAATAAAGAAATATGAAAATAGCTAGAGATTTTATCTCTAGCTATTTTTATCTATTTAGATAAAGTTAATAAACTTTCTAAGTCAGCAATTATTGTTTTAATTAAATCTATTTTACCTTGAGCATAATCTTTTTCATTTAGAAGATTAATATATTGGTTCATTAATGCTTCGGTTTCTTTATATTGGTTTAAAAGTCTCAATACCTCTTCGTGCATTTTAATACCTCCAACAAAACAACTACTCAACTGTTACAGACTTAGCTAAATTTCTTGGCTTATCAACATCGCAACCTTTTTGTTTAGCTATATAGTATGCAATAAGTTGAAGTGGAACTACACTTACAAGCGGTGTTAATAAGTCTATAGTTTTTGGAATATAAACTAAATCATCACAAACTTCTTTAGCTATAGTATCACCTTCATTAACGACAGCAAATATATTACCACCTCTAGTAGATACTTCTCTAACATTACTAATCATCTTATCTTTTAAGAATTCTTGTGTTAAAAGAGTAATAACAGCAGTATCTTTTTCTATTAATGCTATAGGACCATGTTTTAATTCTCCAGCAGCATATGCATCACAATGAATGTAAGATATCTCTTTTAACTTTAATGAACCTTCCATTGCAACTGCATAATCTAACCCTCTACCTAAGAAATACATATCTTTATGGTTATAGTGTGATGATGCAAATTTTTGTAATGAATCTTTCATAGTAAGAGCTTTTTCTATTTTATCAGGAATTTGTAATAATTCAGACTTAATAGTTTCAATCTCTTCATCACTTAAAGTGTTTTTTAATGATGCAAAATATAATCCAAGAATATAGAAAGCTGCTAATTGAGTTACATATGCTTTTGTTGAGGCAACTGCGATTTCAGGTCCAGCTAAAGTATAGAATACATCGTCAGCCTCTCTTGAAACAGATGAACCAACAACATTAGTTATTGCTAATATTCTTGCACCTTGTTTTTTCCCATCTCTTAATACTGCAAGTGTATCAGCAGTTTCACCAGATTGAGAAACTACAATTATTAAAGTTTTATCTGTAATCATAGGATCTCTATATCTAAATTCTGAAGCTATATCTACTTCTACAGGGATTTTTGCCAGTTTTTCAATAACTGTTTTACCAACTACACCAGCATGGTAAGCAGTACCACAAGCTACTATATATATTTTATCAAAGTTTTCAAGATCTTCTTTAGTGAAGGTTATATTATCAAGAGTAATCTCTTTATTTAATGATATTTTACCTAATAAAGTATCTTTAACAGCTCTTGGTTGTTCATGAATTTCTTTTAACATAAAGTCTTCATATCCACCTTTTTCAGCTGCATCTACATTCCAAGTAACATGATAAATTTCTTTATCTATCTTTTCGCCTTCCTCAGTTTTAAGCTCTACACCATCTTTTGTTAAAATAACAAATTCCTTATCCTCTAAAAGATAGACATTTCTAGTGTAATTTAAAACAGCAGGAATATCTGAAGCTATAAAGAATTCATCTTCACCTAAACCAACTATTAATGGACTATCTTTTCTTACTGCGATAAGTTTATCAGGTTCATTTTTATTTATAACACCTATGGCAAAGCTTCCTTCTAATTTTGAAGTTGCTTTAACAACAGCATCAAATAAATCACCATCATAATAAAAATCTATTAAATTTGGTATTACTTCTGTATCTGTTTCAGAGAAAAAAGTATATCCTTTAGAAATTAGCCACTCTCTTAATTTAATATAATTTTCTATTATTCCATTATGAACAACACTTAAAGTTACATTAGCATTAGAGTGTGGATGAGAATTAACATCAGATGGTTCTCCGTGTGTAGCCCATCTTGTATGACCGATTCCAATATTACCGTTTATAGGCTTTTCATTTAAACTATTTGCAAGATTTTGAAGACGACCTTTAAACTTTCTAACTTCTATTTCTCCATCGTTAATTACTGCAATACCTGCAGAGTCATATCCTCTATATTCTAATTTTGATAAACCTTCTACTAAGACAGAAGAAGCCTGTCTTTTTCCTACATATCCAACTATTCCGCACATAAATTTAATCTTCCTTCCTATTCTCTTA
>OLNJ01000857.1_pt1 | contig 20572 bp, 18 predicted proteins | sample 1672191 | NCBI WGS metagenome assembly OLNJ01 (sample SAMEA3136657, study PRJEB25190) | human gut metagenome | biome: human gut; feature: human-associated habitat; material: faeces | place: Austria | collected 2013 | reverse complement strand
GATTTAGAAGAATTAAAAAATGCAATAACTGATAAAACTATTTTAGTATCAATTATGTTTGCTAATAATGAAATTGGAACTATTCAACCTATAAAGGAAATAGGTCAAATCTGTAGAGAAAGAAAGGTATTCTTCCATACGGATGCAGTTCAAGCAGTAGGAAATATCCCTGTTGATGTTAAAGAAATGAATATAGACTTATTATCTTTAGCAGGACATAAGATATACGGTCCTAAAGGTATAGGTGCATTATACATAAGAAAAGGAATAAAGATTGACAACTTAATCCATGGCGGTGGGCAAGAAAGAGCTAGAAGAGCTGGTACTGAAAATATTGCTTCTGTAGTAGGATTAGGAAAAGCTATAGAGTTAGCAACTGAAGATTTACAATGTCATATGGAGAAATTATCTTCATTAAGAGATAAACTAATAGACGGAATATTAGAAAAAGTTCCATATTCATATTTAAATGGACCAAGAGGAGATAAAAGATTACCTGGTAATGTAAATGTAAGATTTGAATTTATAGAAGGTGAATCTATACTTTTATCTCTAGATTTTGAGGGTGTATGTGCATCAAGTGGAAGTGCTTGTACTTCAGGATCATTAGATCCATCGCATGTATTATTAGCGATAGGATTACCACATGAAAAAGCTCATGGATCATTAAGATTAACTTTAGGAGATGGATCAACAGAAGAGGATGTTGATTATGTTATTGAGGTATTACCTGGAATTATAGAAAGAATTAGAAATATGTCACCATTATGGAGTGATTTTGTGAAGAAGGGAGAAAAATAATATGATATATACAGATAAGGTTATGGACCATTTTAGAAATCCAAGAAATGTAGGAGAAATTGAAGACGCAAATGGTATTGGAGAAGTAGGAAATGCTAAGTGCGGAGATATAATGAGAGTTTACTTAAAGGTTGAAGATAATATAATAAAAGATGTTAAGTTCCAAACTTTTGGCTGTGGATCTGCTATAGCTTCATCTTCAATGGCAACTGAAATGATTAAAGGTAAAACTTTAGAAGAAGCTTGGGAACTTTCAAACAAGGCTGTTGCTGAAGCGTTAGATGGACTTCCACCAGTTAAGATGCACTGTTCAGTGTTAGCTGAAGAAGCTATTCATAAAGCTATAAATGACTACAGAAAAAATGCTGGATTAAGCACAGAAGGATGGGAATTTGAAGAAACAGATCACGATGAATTACATGATGCTGTTCATGGTCATGAATAAAATTTAAGGTGTGAGTTAATGAAAAAGAAAGTAGTTATAGGTATGAGCGGCGGAGTAGATAGTTCCGTTGCTGCTTACCTTTTAAAAGAGCAAGGTTATGATGTTATTGGTGTAACAATGCAAATATGGCAAGAAGATAATGAGTATACAGAGAGAGAAGGTGGATGCTGTTCACTTTCTGCTGTTGATGATGCAAGAAGAGTTGCGGATAAAATAGGTATTCCTTTCTATGTAATGAACTTTAGAGATAGTTTTAAGGAAAAAGTTATTGATTATTTCGTTCAAGAATATATAGATGGAAAGACTCCTAATCCTTGTATAGCTTGTAATAAACATTTGAAATTTGATGAGTTATTAAGAAAAGCAAAAGGGATTGGTGCTGATTATGTAGCAACAGGTCATTATGCAAAGATAGAAGAGAAAGATGGAAGGTATCTTTTAATTCGTTCTGATGATGATAGAAAAGATCAAACATATGCATTATATAATTTTACTCAAGATCAATTAGCACATACATTAATGCCTTGTGGAGAATATACAAAAGACAGAATTAGAGAGATTGCTAAAGAAATCGGATTAGCGGTACATAATAAAAAGGATAGTGAAGAAATATGTTTTATTCCAGACAATAATCACGGACGATATATTTCAGAAGCTAGACCTTTAGAGGTTGTTCCAGGAAATTTTGTTGATAAGAATGGTAATATATTAGGTAAACATAAAGGTATAGTTTATTATACTATAGGTCAAAGAAAAGGGTTAGGAATAGCACTTGGAAGACCGGTTTTTGTAACTGATATAAATCCACAAACTAATGAAGTAGTTCTAGGACCAGAGATAGATATATTTAAAACAGATCTTGTTGCCAAAGATGTTAATTTTATTCCTTTTGATAAATTAGAGGGCGAACTAACTGTTGAAGCGAAGGTTAGATATTCAGGAAGACCAGCAGAAGCCGTTATATCACAATTAGAAGGTAATAGGGTTAAAGTTAGCTTTAAAGATAAACAAAGAGCTATAACTAAAGGTCAATCTGTTGTTTTCTATCAAGGTAATATAGTTGTTGGTGGTGGAATAATAGAAGAGATTCTATAATACATTTAGCTTGTAAGAAGTCATTTTATATGACTTCTTTTTTTATTAGAAAAAATAGCTAGTTGTTAGTAATAATATTATTTAGATAAGGCAATAATAAAAAAATAATATTTAAAAGGAGAAAATCTATGTTTAAAACTAGAGATTTTTATTTGATGAAAGTCTATGATACAAATGGAAAGTATCTAGGGGAAATAAGTGATATAGCTATAGATTTTTATGAGGGCAGTATTATAGGTTTTATTATCTCAAGTTTATCTATTTTTAGTAAAAAGAATTTTATTAAAAAAGAAAGTATACTCTCTTTAGAGGATGTACTTATAGTTTCTTCTATTGAAAGTTATAAAGGTCTAACATTTAATAATATTAAATTTATGGATGTTATAGATAATAAAAATGTTATGAAGGGTGTTTTGGAGGATCTTATAATAGATAAGGATACATTTACTGTTAAAGGTATGATAATAAGCTCTGGAGTTATAGATACAATGTTTAAAGGGAAAGAAATCATTTTATCTAGTGGATGTGTTTTATGCGAAAAATTTATTCTCTATAAAGGGAAGGACTATATTAGGCTTAAAACATTACCTCATAACTTAGGAGGAATAATATCGTGATTAAAAGAAAATATAAATCTATATTAATAAAAATATGTATAGTACTTATTTTTATATTACTTTTATCAATTTATTTTTTTTATGATCCAGTACGTTCTGTTGTAAATTTAATATTAATATCTTTTATTATAGCTTATGCAATAAAGCCTCTAAGAAACTATTTCTGTGATAAGTTTAAAATTTCTAAAAGAATATCATCTTTAATTATAATTATCTTATCCATAGGTTTATTTACTACTATAATATATTTTATAGTTCCTACTATAATTTATGAAAGTGGAAATTTTGGAGTTATGTTAGATAATGTTGAATTGTATTTAATGAATATGGCTAATAAACTTAATTTAAGTGATTTGAGTTTATTTGAAACTGCATACATTCAAATAAATGAAAAAATAAATTTGTTTTTAGCATCTTTATCAGGAAATTTAATAGACAATATAGCTTCTATTTTAGAAAATTTAGTTGGATTTGCTATAGTTCCTGTAGTGGCATATTATTTTTTGGCTGATGGGGAGCTTATATATAACAAATTGTTATTAATATTCCCAACAGATAAAAGGATATTAATTAGAAAAATAAATGGTAATATTGACAAGGTTCTAAGTAGGTATATTATCAGTCAGTTATTATTATCAGGAATTATTGGTGTGCTAACTTTTATAATGTTAATAATCTTAGGAATAAAATTGCCACTTATATTAGCTATACTTAATGCAATAGCTAATATCATCCCTTATTTCGGCCCAATTATAGGGGGAGCTCCTATAGTATTTATAGCATTAATGCAATCACCTACAAAAGCTATATTAGCTCTAATAGGCGCATTTGTAATTCAACAGATTGAAGGAGATTTGCTTGCGCCTAAAATTACTGGGGTATGTATAAATTTTCATCCTATAATCATTATTATATTGCTTATATTAGGTGGTAAAATTGGAGGAGCTGCTGGAATGATCTTAGCTGTTCCTATATTGGTTATAATAAAAGTGATATATGATGATATTAATTATTACTTATTTTAAGGATAAGAATTGACATAATGCTATAAATAAACTATAATTTGCCTAGGAATAAACAAATAAATATAAAAGACGATGAAAAGAATGAGTAGGTATGTAATAAATATAAAGAGAGGAAGTGGTTGGTGCAAACTTCTTATTTATCATATTGAAGCTATCTTGGAGTCTTTATGCTTTAAGTGATGTGCAATTTAGTACATAATTAGGGTGGTACCGCGGAATTCAAGTTTTCGTCCCTTGTTTTTAGGGATGAAGACTTTTTTATTTTATAAAATTATAATAATAGTAAAAATGGAGGAAATTATATGCAATTCATAGGAGCAAATGATTTAAGAGAGCAATTTTTAAAGTTCTTTGAATCTAAAGAACACTTAAGAATGGAAAGTTTTCCATTAGTACCTAAGAACGATAATAGTTTATTATTGATTAATGCTGGTATGGCACCGCTTAAGCCATATTTTACAGGTATACAAACCCCACCAAGTAAGAGAGTAACTACATGTCAAAAGTGTATAAGAACCGGTGATATTGAAAATGTTGGTAAGACATCAAGACACGGTACTTTCTTTGAAATGTTAGGAAATTTCTCCTTTGGAGACTATTTTAAAAATGAAATTATTCCATGGTCATGGGAATTTGTAACTGAAGTTTTAAAGTTACCTAAAGAAAAACTATACGTAACTATTTATTTAGAAGATGATGAAGCTTATGATATTTGGACTTCTAAAACTGATATAGACCCAAATAGAATTTTTAGATTAGGTAAGGATGATAACTTCTGGGAAGTTGGAACTGTTGGACCATGTGGGCCTTGTACTGAAATACATTTTGATAGAGGTGTAGACGTAGCACCAGTTACAAATGTTGAAGATTTCGTAGCTGCATCTGATGCAGATAGAATAGTTGAATTCTGGAACCTAGTATTTATTCAATTTGATAAACAAGAAGATGGAAGCTATGCTCCATTAAAGAATAAAAATATAGATACAGGTATGGGATTAGAAAGAATTGCAACTATAATGCAAGGTGTTGATAACATATTTGAAATAGATACAGTTAAAAATATACTAAATAGAGTATCTAAGCTATCTGGTGTTGAATACGGAAAAGAAAGTAACACTGATGTATCTTTAAGAATTATAACAGATCACGTTAAAGCTGTTACAATGCTTATATCTGATGGTGTTCAACCAAGTAATGAAGGTAGAGGTTATGTTTTAAGAAGATTACTTAGAAGAGCTGCTAGACATGGAAGACTTATCGGAATTAAAGGCTTATTCCTAAAGGAAGTTGTAGATGCTGTAATAGAAAATTACGGTGGATCATATCCTCAACTAGTAGAAAATAAAGAGTATATTACGAAGATAATAACTTTAGAAGAAGAAAGATTTAATGAGACAATTGATGCTGGTATGAATATATTATCAGGTTATATTGCGGAGTTAGAAGAGATAGGAACTAAAGTTTTAAGTGGTGAAAAAGCATTTAAGCTTTATGATACTTATGGATTCCCTATAGAATTAACAGAAGAGATTTTAGAAGAAAAAGAGATGACTGTTGATTCAGAAGAGTTTAAGAAGGAAATGGAAGCTCAAAGAGAAAGAGCTAGAAGTGCAAGAGGCGAAACTTCGTATATGGGAAGTGAAGAAGTTCCAATAAATAAAGTTAAAGCAGATGTAGAAACTGAATTTATTGGATATACTGATACTATAGGAACAGGAAAAGTTGTAGTTCTAGCAACAGATGAAGAGTTTGTTGAAGAATTATCAGAAGGAAATAAAGGTTATATTCTAACAGATAAAACTCCTTTTTATGCAGAAATGGGTGGTCAAATAGGTGACACAGGTATAATAGAAGGAGAAAATGGAACAGCATTAGTTTATAATACTAAGAAAAATGTTGGTGGAAAAACTATTCATTATGTTGAAGTTAAAAATGGAACTATAAAAATTAATGATGTTGTAACTTTAAAGGTTGATAAGGTTAGAAGAAATAGTGTTTGTAAAAACCATACTGCAACTCACATGTTACAAGCAGCTTTAAAGGAAATAGTAGGATCACATATACATCAAGCAGGTTCATATGTTGATAATGAAAGATTAAGATTTGACTTTACTCACTTCCAAGGGTTAACAATTGAAGAAATTGAAAAAGTTGAAGATTTAGTTAATGAAAAGATAATGGAAGTTGATTCTGTATGCACTAAGTTAATGACAATTGACGAAGCTAAAGCATCAGGTGCAACTGCACTGTTTGATGAAAAGTATGGAGATAAGGTAAGAGTTGTATCAGCTGGTGAGTTCTCAAAAGAATTATGTGGTGGTACTCATGTTAGTAATGTTGGGGAGATTGGTTTCTTTAAAATTATATCTGAGACTGGTGTTGCAGCTGGAATAAGAAGAATTGAAGCTTTAACAGGTAAAAATGCTATAAGATATATGGAAGAAAAACAAAGACTATTAAAAGAAGCGTGTTCAACACTAAAATGTAATGAGAAAGATATCTTAAAGAAGATTGCATCGCAAGGAAATGAAATAAAGGAAAAAGATAAGGAAATAGCTGAATTAAAAGCTAAACTAACTTCAGGTGCAGAAGATGATATATTAAATTCTGCAAGAGATATATCTGGAATTAAAGCTATAGCTTATGGATTAGAAGGCGTTGATGGAAATGCTTTAAGAGATTTAGCTGATAAAATTAGAAGTAAGATGAGTAGTGGTGTGGTAATCTTATTAAGTAATGGTGGAGATAAGGTTAATTTAGTGGCTATGGCAACTAAAGATGTATTAGCTAATGGAATCCATTGTGGAAAGATTATAAAAGAAGTTGCAGCTGTTGTTGGTGGCGGCGGTGGAGGAAGACCGGATATGGCTCAAGCTGGTGGTAAGAATCCAAGTAATATTTCACAAGCTATCGAAGTTGCTTACGAAGTAATAGAAAATTTAGTTAAGTAAAATAGTATACTTTTATAAAGTTTTGTTATATAATTAAGTTAACAATATTTGAATAAATAATCTAAAAGTGATAATACTATTAATAGTTGTAAAAAACGTAAGGGGGTGAGCTGCAAATAAGCAGCACAGTATGGAAAACAATCTTGACAGAACAATGCAATTCAACTTAGGTGTTGATAAAGAAGATTTAACAAAGTCTATATTAACAGATGTATATAAGGCATTAAAAGAAAAAGGCTATAATCCTGTAAATCAATTAGTTGGATATTTAATTTCAGGAGACCCTTCTTACATTACAAGTTACAACGGAGCAAGGGCTTTACTTAGAAAGCTTGAAAGAGATGAAATACTAGAAGAAGTAATAAAATCTTATTTAGAAATAAAGTAGAAAGTGCCCGTTAATCGGGCACTTTTAATTTAAGGAGTTTTTAATGAGAATATTAGGGCTAGATGTTGGTTCAAAGACTATAGGAGTAGCTTTAAGTGATCCCCTAGGATGGACAGCACAAGGAATTACAACTATTAGAAGGACAAAAAAAGAACAAGATATAGAAGAAGTTCATAAGATATGTAAGGAATATGGTGTAGAAACTATAGTTATTGGATTACCTAAAAATATGAATGGAACTATAGGAGAGTCTGGGGAGAGAGTTATTGCTCTAGCAGAAGTAATTAAAGAGAAAACTGGCTTGCCTATAGAAATGTGGGATGAAAGACTAACTACTGTTGCTGCACATAGAGCAATGCTAGAAGCAGATCTTTCAAGAGGAAAGAGAAAAAAGATTGTTGATAAGATAGCTGCAATATACATACTTCAAGGTTATCTTGACAAGTTAAGACTTAGTAAATAAAAAAATGACAATACATTAAAATAAAATTTAAAATGATTCAAAGGAGAAAAAAATGGAAAAAGAATTAGAAAACATTAAATTATACGATGAAGATGGAAATGAAATAAACTTAAAGGTAATAGCTTTTTTTGATGTGGTTAATCCAGATAACGATGAGAAATGTGAATATGTTATAGTAGAAGATGAAGCATATCCAGATGAAAATCCATTTGCTTTAAAAGTAACTAAGGATGAAGATGGAGAAGAAGCTTTTGAACTAATAGATAATGAAGTAGAACTAGCAGCTGTAGAAGAAGCATATAATACTATTTTTATTGATGAATAAATATATGAAGAGGTGTTATGATGGGAGGAATAAGTATTAATATAAATGAACTAAAAGAAAATTTAAAGGAAAAGGGATATAAATTAACGCCTCAAAGAAGAGCTATACTTGATATAATAATAGAAAAAGAAGGTCAACATTTAACTGCAGAAGAGATTTATGATGAAGTAAAGAAAAGATGTCCTGATATAGGTTTAGCAACAGTATACAGAACAGTATTACTTTTAGAAGAAGTTAATGTTATATATAAATTAGATTTAAATGATGGATGTAGTAGATATGAATTAGTTCATAGTGATGAGGAGCATAGACATCATCACTTAGTATGCAATAAGTGTAAAAGAGTTTATGAAGTTCAAGATGATTTATTAGAAGAACTTGAAGAAAGAATAGAAAAAACTTATAAATTCAAGATATTAGATCATAGTGTAAAGTTTTTTGGAATTTGTTCAGAGTGTTGCGACTGTAACGAAGACTTAAAATAAGGGGGAACTCTCGCTTAAAAGCGTGATTGATACATATACAAGAAAGAGATGAAGGAGGGGACATATGAAAAACGAAAAAGCTAAAGTTAAGATTATTCCTTTAGGCGGAGTAAACGAGATAGGAAAAAATTTAACAGCTATCGAATACAAAAATGATATTGTTATAATAGATTGTGGCTTAAGATTTCCAGATGAAGATATGTTTGGAATTGATTTAGTTATTCCAGATATAACATATCTTCTTAAAAATAGAGAAAGAGTTACAGGGATTTTTCTAACCCACGGGCACGAAGACCATATAGGAGCATTACCATACTTTTTAAAGCAATTAAATGTACCGGTATATGGAACAAAACTAACTTTAGGGATAGTAGAAACAAAGCTTAAGGAACATGGATTATTAAGCACAACAGAATTGATTAGGGTTAAACCTAGAGATGTCATAAGACTAAATTCTGTTTCAGTAGAATTTATCAAAACAAATCACTCTATAGCAGATTCAGTTGCTATAGCAATTCATACACCACTTGGAGTGGTGCTTCATACAGGAGACTTTAAGGTTGATTATACACCAATTGATGGTGAACCAATGGATTTTGCAAGGTTTGCAGAATTAGGTAAAAAGGGTGTACTTGTAATGATGGCAGACTCAACAAATGTTGAGAGACCTGGATATACTATGTCTGAAAAAGTGGTTGGTGAAAGTTTAGTTAAAATATTTGGTAAAGCTAAAGGAAGAATTATAATAGCAACTTTTGCTTCAAATATCCATAGAATTCAGCAAATAATAGAGGCCGGTAAAATTTACGGCAGAAAAGTTGCTGTTTCTGGAAGAAGTATGGAAAATAATATGCAAGTTGCTATGGATCTTGGTTATATAGATGTAGATAAAGAAACACTTATAGGTATAGATCATATTAACAAATATAATGATAATGAATTAGTTGTTATTACTACAGGAAGTCAAGGCGAGCCGATGTCAGCTCTTTCAAGAATGGCTTCATCAGATCATAGAAAAGTAAATATAAAACAAGGAGATACAGTAATTATATCTGCGACACCTATTCCAGGAAATGAAAAGCTTGTATCTAGAGTTATTAATCAGCTTTTCAAAAACGGTGCAGATGTTATTTATGAATCTTTAGCACAAATTCATGTATCAGGTCATGCTTATCAAGAAGAGTTAAAGTTAATGCAAGCATTAGTAAAACCAAAGTTCTTTATACCAGTTCATGGTGAATATAGACATTTAAAGAAGCATGGAGAGCTTGCTATGTCAGTAGGATTGCCAGAAAACAATCTTATTATTGCTGATATAGGAGATGTAATCGAGGTTACACGAAACTCTATAAAGAAAAATGGATCAGTGGCTGCAGGGCAAGTGTTTGTTGATGGATTAGGCGTTGGTGATGTTGGAAATATAGTTTTAAGAGATAGAAAACATTTATCTCAAGATGGTATTTTAACAGTAGTAGTAACATTATCAAAGGAAAATAAAGCAATTGTTGCAGGACCAGACATTATATCTAGAGGATTTGTTTATGTAAGGGAATCTGAACCATTGATGGATGAAGCGAGAGATATAGTTAAATCTATATTATTAGAGTGTGAAGAAAAGAAGATAAATGATTGGGCTACATTAAAGTCTAGAGTAAGAGATGAACTTAGAAGTTATCTATATGAAAAGACTAAGAGAAAACCGATGATTTTACCAATAATAATGGAAATATAACTGGAAGTTGACAAGAGGTCAAATAGATAGTAGAATAGCTTATAGATTTGGAAATTGGATACATGTGTATCCAATTTTCTTTTTGGGTAAAATATTTATAGGTTTACATTAAAGCAAAGATAATAATTTAAATAATTTGAAGTTACTCTTTTAAAACTTCTGACAATATAATTTAAAATTATTATTACAAATTTGGAGGAAATATATATGGAATTAATAAGTAGAGATGATATTAGAAATATAGCTATAATAGCTCACGTTGACCATGGTAAGACTACATTAGTTGATGCTATGTTTAAGGAAAGTCACGTATTTAGATCTAATGAAAAAGTTGATGAAAGAGTTATGGATTCAAATGATTTAGAAAAAGAAAGAGGTATAACAATCCTTTCTAAAAATACTGCAGTTATGTACAATGGAATAAAGATAAATATTGTAGATACTCCAGGGCATGCTGATTTCGGCGGAGAAGTAGAGCGTGTACTTGATATGGTAGACTCAGTTTTATTAGTAGTAGATTCATATGAAGGACCTATGCCACAAACAAAGTTCGTTTTAAAGAAAGCATTAGAATTAAAATTAAAACCAATCGTTGTTATAAATAAAATAGATAAACCGAATGCAAGACCAGAAGAGGTTATTGATGAAGTATTTGAGTTATTCTTAGAATTAGGTGCAGATGATGAGCAATTAGATTTCCCAATAATATACGCATCAGCAAGAGAAGGTTTTGCTAGATACAATGTTGAAGATACAAATATGGGAATGGAACCATTATTTAAGACTGTTATAGAAAATGTTGAATGTCCAAAAGGATATATTGATGGACCTTTCCAAATGCTTGTAACAAGTTTAGATACTAATGAGTACTTAGGGAAAATTGCTATAGGTAAAATCCACAGAGGAAAAGTAAGAAAAAATCAACAAGTTGCATTAGTAAGAAAAGATGGTACAACTTCTACTTATAAGGTATCAGGTGTATTTGGATATAATGGATTACAAAGAGAAGAGGTTCAAGAAGCATCTTTAGGAGATATAATTGCTTTAAGTGGTGTTGTTGATGCTAATATAGGTGAAACTATAGCAGATTCACAAAATCCAGAAGCTTTACCATACATAGAAATTGATGAGCCAACATTAAACATGAACTTTATGGTAAATGATTCACCATTTGCAGGTAGAGAAGGTGACTTCGTTACATCAAGACATTTAAGAGATAGATTAATGAAAGAGCTTGAAACAAATGTAAGTTTAAGAGTAAATGAGATAACTCCTGATTGCTTCGAAGTTTCAGGAAGAGGAGAATTACACTTATCTATACTTATAGAAACAATGAGAAGAGAAGGATTTGAGCTTCAAGTTTCTAAACCAAACGTTATATTTAAAACTATTGACGGTAAAAAGATGGAACCAATGGAATACTTAACTATAGATGTACCAGAAGAGTTCATGGGACCTGTTATGGAAAAGATGGGACCAAGAAAAGGTGAAATGGTTAATATGACATCAGCTGTAAATGGTTATACTAGATTAGAATTCAATATACCAGCTAGAGGTCTTATCGGATTCAGAAGTGAATTTATGACTGATACAAAAGGTAATGGTATAATGAACCACGTATTTAATGGATATGGTCCATATAAAGGAGATATTCCAACAAGAAGCAGAGGTTCAATAGTTTCATTTGAACAAGGGGAAGCAATTGCTTACGGATTATTTAATGCTCAAGAAAGAGGTAAGTTATTTATAACTCCTGGAACACCAGTATATGAAGGTATGATTGTTGGAGAGTGTTCAAGAGCAGAAGATATAGATATAAATGTATGTAAAGGGAAAAAGTTAACAAATACAAGAGCATCTGGTTCAGATGATGCAGTTAAACTTGTACCAGTTACTCAATTAACATTAGAACAATCATTAGAGTTTATAAATCATGATGAATTAGTTGAAGTTACTCCTGTTAGTGTAAGAATGAGAAAAAGAGCGTTAAATGCTGCTGAAAGAAAGAGATTAATAAGCAGAAGTAAAAAATAATAGCTAAATTTCTTTAAAATTTCATAAAAAAGTATTATAATAGTGAATAGCCTTTAGGGGCTATTTACTTATATATAGGGGGTATTTATGAATTTTAAATCTAAAAGGTTAATTAAGATTGCAATGGTAACAATCTTATGTTTTATTATCGTAGGTATAGTTGCATTTAAATCTGTAATAGATAAACCTTTAAAAATAGTTTCAGATTATCAGGTAACGATAGATGAAGGTGAAAGTTTTTATAGCTTATTAAATGAACTAAAATCAGAAGGCGTTATTAAAAATACAGTAATTATAAAAGCTTACACTAAAATTAATAGACTTAATTTAGATATTATACCTGGTCAGTACATAATGAATAAAGATATGTCTATTAAGGATATTATTGAACTATTAAAAAGAGAATCAGAAGATAGCTACATAAACTTTACAATACCTGAAGGTTTTACAATTGATGACATAGCAGAAAAATTAGAAAATGAGGGTATATGTAAAAGTGACCAGTTTATTAATGCTGTAAAAGAATATCCTCTACCATCATACATAAAAGAAAATAGTGAAAAAAGATATAACCTAGAAGGTTTCTTATTTCCAGATACATATAAATTTGAAAAAGGTATAAAACCAGAAGCGATAGTTCAAACTTTATTGAATAGATTTGATGAGGTTTGGAATGAAATAATAACAAACCTGGGTGTTGAAGTCAATAATGATGATATTGAAAACATAATTACTGTTGCATCAATGGTTGAAAAAGAGGCAAGAGTAGATGAAGAAAGAGCTACTATTGCATCAGTTATATACAATAGAATAAATGAAAATATGACATTGAGTATTGATGCAACTGTATTATATGCTCACGGATATCATAAGGATAAACTTTATTATAAAGATTTAGAGATAGATTCTTTATATAATACATATCTTTACAAAGGATTACCGATTGGACCAATAAGTAATCCAGGAGCACCGTCTATTATTGCAGCATTAAAGCCAGAAGATACAGATTATCTATTTTATGTTTTAGAAAGTGATAATAAGCATTATTTTACAAATAATGATGAAGATTTTATGAAGAAGCAAGAAGAACTTGGATATTAACTAGTAGGAGGAATATAATGAGTGGAATTACCTATGATTACATGGAAGGATATATAAGGTCATTAATACCTGAAAGTGAAGGCAAAATCAAAGAATTAGAAGATTTTGCTGAGGAAAATAAAGTTCCTATAGCACAGAAAGAAACAATAAAATTTCTTGAATTTATGGTAGGGATGAAAAAGCCTTTAAGAATATTAGAGCTTGGTACCGCTATAGGTTATTCTGCTATATTAATGTATGAAGCTGCAGGAACTAATCCACATATAACAACTATTGAGAGAAGCGAGGAAATGATTGGGTTCGCTAAGAAAAATATCGAAAGCTTTGGTTTAGAGAAGAATATAACTATTGAAGCTGGAGAGTGTTTAGATGTTTTAGAAAGACTAGAAGAGCCATATGACCTTATCTTTATGGATGCAGGGAAAGGTCATTATAACCATTTCCTTCCTCACTGTTTAAGACTTTTAAAAGAAGATGGAATTATTATAGCAGATAATGTGTTATTTAGAGGTATGGTTGCATCAGATGATTTAGTTAAACGTAGAAAAATAACTATAGTTAAAAGAATGAGAACATATTTAGAGATGGTTTCAAATGATAAAAATTTAGTAACATCAGTAATACCTATGGGAGATGGAATTGCTATTACTAGAAGGAGGTAAAAAATGAGAAAACCTGAAATACTAGCTCCGGCTGGTAATCTAGAAAAATTAAAAATTGCTGTAGACTATGGTGCAGACGCAGTTTACATAGGTGGAGGAAGGCTTAATCTTAGAGCTTTTTCAAATAATTTTACTACAGAACAAATAATCGAAGGTATAAAATATTGTCATGATAGAGGAAGAAAGTTATATGTAACTTTAAATGTTTTCCCAAGAAATCATGATTTAGAAGGGGCAGAAAGCTATATTAGAGAACTTTATGAAATAGGCGTAGATGCAGTAATTGTTGCAGACCCTTCGCTTGTGGCTATATGTAAAGAAGTAGCACCAGAACTTGAAATCCACTTAAGTACACAAGCTAATACTGTAAACTGGAGAGCTGTTAAGTTTTGGTATGAACTTGGAGTTAAAAGAATTGTTTTAGCAAGAGAGTTAACATTTAAGGAAATAAAGACTATTACATCTTATATGCCTAATGGATGTGATATTGAAGCCTTTGTTCATGGGTCTATGTGTGTAGCATATTCAGGAAGATGCTTAATATCTAATTATATGTTAGGTAGAGATGCGAACAAAGGGATATGCGGTAATGTTTGTAGATATAAATATTATTTAGTTGAAGAAACAAGACCAAATGAATACTATCCTGTGGTAGAAGATGATAATGGAACTTATATAATGAATTCTAAAGATTTATGTATGATCAAACATATACCAGAACTTATTGAAAGTGGAATTTATTCTTTTAAAATAGAAGGAAGAATGAAAAGTGAGTTTTATGTAGCTTCAGTTGTTAAAGCTTATAGAGAAGCTGTTGATTCATATTTAAAAAATCCATATGAATATGAATTTAAAGATGAATGGATGGATATCTTAACAAAAATAAGTCATAGAAAATACCATACAGGATTCTATCTTGGGATAAATGGTGAGGAAAATTATGATGAATCATCATATTTAAGAGATTATGATTTAGTAGGTATGGTAAAGGAATATGATGAAGAAACTGGGGTAGCAACAATACTTCAAAAAAATAGAGTTTTTGAAAATGATGAAGTTGAAGTTCTAAGAGCTGAAGATCCATACTTTAAAGTAACACTAACAGAAATGTTTGATATGGATAAGAACGTAAAGACTGATGTAGCTAATAGAGCACATATGATGTTTAAAGCTAAGGTTAATAAACCACTTAAGAAAAATGATATGCTAGTTAAAGCAAGTAAGAAACTTACTTTGTAGAATCATAGAGGAGGACTATTAATGAGAAGACCTGTGTTAATAGGGATTACTGGGGGAACAGGATCCGGAAAAAGTACTATAGCTGACGCGTTATATTCTACTTTTTCAGAAGATTGTATAGCGATGATACAACAAGATATGTATTATAAAGACCAAAGTCATTTATCAATGGAGGAAAGAGTTAAAACAAATTATGACCATCCAATGGCTTTTGACAATGATTTATTAGTTGAGCATTTAAAGTCACTTATAAATGGTGATTCTATTGAAAAACCAAGTTATGACTTTACTGTACATAATAGAGCAAAAGAAACTACAACAATAGCTCCAAGAGATATTATACTTGTTGAAGGAATTCTTATCTTAGAAGATGAGAGAATAAGAGATTTATTAGACATAAAAGTATATGTAGATACTGATGCTGATATAAGAATATTAAGAAGACTTGTTAGAGATATAAATGAAAGAGGAAGAACTGTTGAGTCAGTTATAGATCAATATTTAACTATGGTTAGACCTATGCATATGCAGTTTACTGAACCAAGTAAAAGATATGCAGATATCATAGTTCCAGAAGGTGGACATAATTATGTGGCTATAGACCTTCTTATGACTAAAATTAAGGATATATTGAAGTAATTGTATAAAACACCTTTTTTTGGATAGAATTTATTCAAAGGGAGGTGTTTTATTTTTGTATAAACATGTTATAGATAAGAGAAGAATAATTTTTATTTTAATTATATATGCATCAGTACTAATTTTATTATCAGTACGATTATATTTTCTTCAAGTACGACCATCTACCCAAGTTCAAGGGGAGTTACAAAATCACCAGATAGAAACATTAGCAGAACTTAATTATAGAATTTTAGATACAAATGGAAAAGATTTATTAAGATATAAGAAAAAATATGTTTTAGTAATTGATTCTAAGCCTTTTCAACTTAATAATTATGAAGAAACACTAGAAGATTTATTAGCATTAAATTTTATTATGAAATCAGAGGATCCTGATTTTAATTATTCAGATATAATAGCTTTAAATGGTAAAACTTATTATGATGAAATAACCGAAGAGACATATAATAAAATTAAAAAGTTAGATAATATTAAGGGTATATATTTATATGTTTATGATATGATAGATCGTGATGAGGGGTGGAGAATAGAAAATTTTATATCTAATATTACTGAAGATAATGCAGTGGAAGGATCATTTCAACGAGAAATATTAGATATAGTTGAGAATAATGAATATCCTTCAATTAGCTTTAATTTAGATCAAAAAGCAAATTACACTGAAAGTGTATTAAATTATGGAGAAAATAATAAAAACTTAAAACTTACAATAAATAAAGAGTGGGAAGAAAAAATAAGAAAAGTAATTCTAGATGATTCTTATAGTTTTTTAGATAATATAGGTGTTGTTTTATTAGAGAGTGAAACAGGAAAAATTAGAGCTATGGTACAAAAGGATGAAAGTAAAGCAAATGTAAACTTGGGAATAGGCACCATAGGATATGAACCAGGTTCAATATTTAAAGTATTAACAGAAGCTATAGGTTTAGATTTAGGAAAGATTTCTTCGTCAAGTACGTTTACTTGTGAAGGTAAAATTTGTACTAAGCTAGGTGAACCATATGCACATGGAACTTTAACAGTAGATGAAGCATTACAAGTATCTTGTAATGATATATTTGCTAAGGTTGGAGAATTAGCAGGCTATGAAAATATGATAAAATACACTGAAAAGTTAGGCTTATATCAAAAGGTATTAGGTCTTTCAGGTGAAAACAAAGAAGAAGCAGCAGGGATTAAAGCCACTTATGAAGATGGAATAAGTAATTTTTCAATAGGACAATGTGTAACAGTTACTCCATTGCAAATAGCTGGAGCTATAAATGCGGTTGTAAATGATGGTATTTATATTAAACCAACAATTATAGATTCAATTATAGATAATGATGATAATGAGGTTGAGCATATTGATATTGAAGGAAATAGAGTATTTAGTGAGACAACAGCAAAAATAGTTCAGGATAGTATGACAAATGTAATTTGGAAAGGTACTGGTTATGAAGCTAAGGTAGAAGGAATAAAACAAGGTGGAAAAACTGGTACTTCTACAGGTGAAGGTGGAAAAACTAATCATGGTTGGTTTGCTGGATACTTTGAAATGGATGGTAAAAAATATACTTTGCTCGTAGTTGCACCTAATATTGGAGATAGTCATCCAGATGGAAGAGAACTTGGTGGAGGTAATACTGGAGCTCCAATCTTTAGGCAAATAATTAATTCTCTGAATTCAAATAATTAAATAAAAATACTATAATAGACGGCTTATTTAAGCCGTCTATTATTTATTCATAAAATTTAAAATTAAATGAAGCAATATTTTTAGAAAACATCATATTATATAATAAGCACTGCTAGGAGGAAAATGGAGTGATATTATTTTCTAATATTATGGAATTCTTTTCTAACAATATTCTTTTAACTGGATATATTTCGGGAAATAATACATTTCCAAAGCCTTTGGACGAAAAGGAAGAGGAGAAGTATTTAGAGTTGTTGAAAGAAGGGGACAAAAGAGCAAAGAGCATTCTTATAGAAAGAAACTTGAGACTTGTAGCTCATATAGTAAAAAAATATTCTTTTCCAAACAAAGATATTGATGAATTAATTTCTATTGGAACAGTGGGTCTAATTAAAGCTATAGATTCTTTTGATGCATCAAAAGGGACAAGATTAGCTACATATGCTTCTAGATGCATAGAAAATGAAATTTTAATGCTATTTAGAAATAATAAAAAGCAGAATAGTGAAACATCATTACAAGACCCTATTGGAGTGGATAAAGAAGGAAATGAAATATGTTTAATAGATGTTTTAAGTAGTGATAAAGACTCTGTTCTTGATAAAGTAGAAGTTAATTTACAGATAAAAGCTTTATATACTAAAATGAGTACAGTATTAACCGATAGGGAATCAGAAATTTTAAAAATGAGATATGGATTGATTGATGGAAGATGTAGAACTCAAAGAGAGATAGCTGGAGATTTGGGAATTTCACGATCTTATGTATCTAGAATTGAGAAAAAAGCTTTAAAGAAGTTAAAAAAAGAATTATCAACTAAATAATACAAAATATTATAAAAAATTAAAATACATTGAATTATTACCATATATTTTATAGAATATATATAACGGCTAGATATTTTAAGCCTATAAGGGGGAGTTATATGTATTTTTTAAAAGAACTATTAGTTAATACATTAGAGTTGGGAGCTTCAGATTTACACTTAACTGTAGCAGTACCTCCTACTGTAAGAAAAAATGGTAAGTTAATTAAAATAGGTAATGAAAATTTATTGCCTGAAGATATAGAGAAATTTGCAAGAGAGATATTAGAAGAGAAATACGAAGAATACCTGGAGATTGGAGAATATGATATATCCTATTCTTTAACAGGAGTAGGAAGATTTAGAGCCAATATATTTAAACAAAGAAATAGTGATGCGATAGCAATAAGAGTAATAGCTTTGAAAATACCGACTCTTGATGAACTTAAATATCCATCGGTATTAAAAGATATTTCAAATAAACAAAGAGGATTGATTTTAGTTACAGGACCAACAGGAAGTGGTAAAAGCACAACTTTAGCAGCTATGATAAATGAAATAAATTCATCAAGACAAGGACATATAATAACTTTAGAAGATCCTATTGAGTACTTACACAAACATAAATCTTGTATAATTAATCAAAGAGAGATTGGAAAGGATAGCAAAAGCTATAAAAATGCTCTTAAAGCGATATTAAGAGAAGATCCAGATGTTATTTTAGTAGGTGAGATGAGAGATCTTGAAACTATTTCTATTGCTATCACAGCAGCTGAGACTGGACATTTAGTTCTTTCAACGCTTCATACAATAGGATCAGCAAAGACTATTGATAGAATAATAGATGTATTTCCTCCATATCAACAACAACAAGTTAAAGTTCAATTGGCGTCAGTTCTGCAAGCGGTAGTATCTCAGCAACTTATAGAGAAGGCTGATGGAAGTGGAAGAACTGCAGCTTTAGAAGTTATGGTTACTACTCCGGGTATTCAAAACCTTATAAGAGAAGGAAAGACTCATCAAATTGAATCTGCGGTTCAAACAGGAAGTAAATACGGAATGAAAACAATGGATATGGCTTTAGCAGATTTATATAAAAGAGGTGAAATAACATCGGAGTCAGCTATTAGTTACGCAGTTGATAGAGAAACGTTAAAAAGGCTTATGATAATTTAAAATTTAAAAAGTAAAATATTAGGAGGGAGTTGTTCCTCCTTTATTTTTTTTGAAATTTTTTGAAAAAATATAAAGGAAATAAATAATGTATGTTGAATAAATTAATTGAGTAGAAAAATATATTCATTTAAATTGTATTTTAGAACTACTTAATGTATTTAATTAAAGAATAGTTTATAGTAATTTTCGTGGAGTTTTTTGTTAAATTGGTAAGATATACTTAAAGTCTGCTAAAACCTACAAAATTCTTCAATAAATATATTTTTTCTATTGTTAAATGTATATAAAATGATGTAAAATTATAATAGGATAAGTTTTAAAAGTTAATATAGGTATAATTTAACTTATGCTGTTGAGTATTTTTATGGAATTATTTAAACTTTACTAATAGAGATTTTTAAAGGAGGAATTGTTTTGTTAGATTTTGAATTAGATATGCAAGAATTAACTAATATAAAGGTCATAGGTTGCGGTGGCGGCGGAGGTAATGCTGTCAATAGAATGGTACTTGAAGGATTAAGAAATGTAGAATTTATTGCTGTTAATACAGATAAACAAGCATTATTGTTATCTCATGCTAATACTAAAATCCAAATTGGAGAAAAGTTAACAAAAGGATTAGGTGCTGGAGCTAATCCTGAAATAGGTAAAAAAGCTGCTGAAGAAAGTAGAGAAGAAATTGCTGAAGCGATTAAAGGCGCTAATATGGTATTTATAACTGCTGGTATGGGCGGAGGAACAGGAACAGGTGCTGCCCCTGTGGTTGCAGAAATAGCTAAGTCTATGGATATACTTACTGTTGGAGTTGTTACTAAACCGTTCCCATTTGAAGGTAAAAGAAGAATGAGACATGCTGAAATGGGAATAGAAAACTTAATGCAAAAAGTTGATACATTAGTTATAATACC